>ERZ773055.86-NODE-86-length-59698-cov-12.764834_pt1 | contig 59698 bp, 53 predicted proteins | sample MGYA00580515_ERZ773055 | MGnify/ENA primary metagenome ERZ773055 (study PRJEB29015, sample SAMEA2737993) | human oral metagenome | biome: human oral; feature: human-associated habitat; material: dental | place: China | collected 2064 ...
AAATCCGCTGGTTTTAATTTTAGAACGTGTGTGATGACAGCTTTAAAATCAAGTGTTTTGAAGCGAATTTTTAACCAATCCACCGTGCTTTCCAATTTGGTTTCTGATTTACGATTCAGAAAGTGAAAGAGTGTTTGTTCAAATTCCTTGGTCATCTTTCGTTGACCTTGTTCAATGTTTCGGTAGTTGTAGTAACTATAACCCATCATCGTTGCCATTTTACGTTGGGTAAACCCTAACTCAAGCCTGATACGCTTTAAATCGGTATTGCTTATCACTCTTGTTTAACCTCCTTTTTGTGTTTATTCCAGTAACGGAGAAGAATAGGGAATCTAACAGCCTTTTAAGGGCTTGTGTTAGTTTTAACCCCCCTTTAGAAATAGTGGGAAAATCTTAAAAAAAGCCCTTTAAAATAAGGCTTTTTAGATACTTATTTATTTTTTGGTAGCTCTTTTGGTAGCTAAGTAGATTTAATCAATAAAATCATTTGATATGAGATTGAGTTTATCGGTTAATTCGGTATCTGCGTTCGGGTATAAATGACTATAAATGCTAAGTGTTGTTTTGACATCAGAATGACCTAAACGTCTTTGAATATATAGGGCATTTACATTATACTCATTAATAAGCAATGATGCGTGGGAGTGCCTCAAACCTTTTGGTTGAATGTATTTAACACCAGCACGCTTAGAGTATTTTAAAATTTGGTCTCTAATACTACGTTTACGATATGGAACTCCGTCGGGCGACAGAATGAATGGTATTTTATCGACTTTTTCTTGTCTTTCTTTCCACTCCTTAAGCACTTTTAGAGTATTATCATCTAGTCCAATAGTACGCCGAGAGCTTTCAGTTTTTAGCTTGTTACGGCGTTCCCAGTTTTCACGATTTATATACTGTAAGTTGTGATTGATAGCTAGAGTTTTCTTTTCAAAATCCACATCCTCCCAATAAAGAGCAGTCGCCTCATTTACACGCATTCCCGTAAAATAATAAAGCCAAAAGAGCGTATAAATAAAATGCTCAAAATAACTCTCTTTATCAAGGGATTGTATTACTTTTTGAAATTCATCTTTTGTCCAAAAATCTATATGTTTTTTTGTTATTGGAATAGGACTGATATTACTTGTAGGTATTTCATGGAAAATTAATCCATATTTTTTTGCGGTTTTTAAAACTTGATTAAGCAATGTCATTTTGTTTCTTGCATATGAATTTGAATATTTTTCTAATAAACTATTCCTATAATTTATTACATCATAAGTTGTAATTTCTCTAGGTTTTTTCTTACCAAAATATTGGATAAATTCATCAAATATAACTTGACGTCTTCGTTCGAGGTCTGGACTTGTAGTAGCATAATAATTTGGTATAAATACTTCGTCCATAAATTGTTTAAACGTCCATTGAGTGTGTTTAATTCCACCTTTTTGATGCACTTTATTTAATGCTCTTGTACGTGCTTCGAAGGCTTCTTTTGCGGTTTCAAAACCACGTCTGCGTTCTTGATACGGTTTACCAGTAGCTAGGTCAACTCCAGCTTTAAAATAATAAGTATATTTCCCAGTTTTATCGTCTTTGGTAACACCAGTATATCTAGTTTTTGACATTTAGTTCCTCCAATCCAAGAATTTCTGATACAACTGATACGGGAACAGTTCCGAGCCCTTTATTGTTATAGAAATCGAAACCACGCTCAATCATAATATGTTTTGCTTGTCGTAGAATATTATAAGCAGTCCATTTTGAGAACCCTAAGTCCATAATATCTTGTACTGTCATAGTTAGTTTATCGTTCATAAATTATCTTCTCCTTTACTAGTAAGTTCAATGAATTCTCCTATTAATTGTTTTAATTCATTGTTTAATCGAGGTATTTGTTTTTTTAGTGCATCTTGAAGCTCTAAAGAAAATGAGTTACTATCAAATGCTTTTAGGTGTTTTCTAAGTCTAGTTTTTTTGACTCTTATAGTGTTAGGTTTCAGATAGGGGAATAATTCGGGTAAAAGAGCTGGTGCATGGAGAAAGATATAAGCAAATGCTTTGCTATCATCTGGAACACTTGAAAGACTAAAAAAACTAAAATTCTCTAGTCGTTTGGAAATCTCTGAAATGGTTTCTGAGTTTATAGCCTTTGTTCGAAGTTGAAACTCCAACCGCCACCAGAAAGGTTTACTCTCGATATTTAATTTATCGGCTCTCTTATGACTTAATACCTCTATGTTCTTATCGTATAAACGTACTTGAACATTACTACCACTAGCACCCCAGTATTTGCTTTCTATGTTTCCTCCTCTACCATAGAATATTTTATGACTAACTCCACCTTTGATATGTTGTAAAAAGACTATTTCTGGTCTGTTAAAGATATCAAAAGCAAGGTCTAAGCGTGATAGTCTAACATCTAATCCATTTAATCGAGCATAATTCATAATCTGTCGCCATACTTGAAGACCTCCAAATTCTTTAAGCGAGTTTGGGTTGAAGTCTAAACGTATGACTTGAAAACCACCATAGGTTGATAATTGGAAGAAAATTAGATTAATACTATCCTCATTTACCATTTTATAAAGTGTAAAATAATCTTCTTTTAGATTTGCTTGAATGCTAAATTCTTGAATAATAGAATCGATAGAATTTCTTAATTCCCAAAATATACGTCTTAGAGAACAGTTGTCTCTATCAAGAATTACTGTTAGTCGGTCAATACTGATATAAATAGATTTTTCTAGTTCTGATAAATCTACTTGGCTTTGATATTCTCGTAGTGCTTGAAGGTTATTTTTCATCTGTAATGCCTCCTTTCTATAATTGCTAAATGCGTAGGTCAATGTTACTATTGAGTTTTGCTGACGACACGTTACTTAGGGCGTTGCCTTAAGTGTATCTGTTTGCTGGCTGTTAGAAACGCCAGCTATTTCCTTAGAGATTGAGAGAACTGCGTGCTTCGGGCGCATTGCCTTCGGCTTGCGCCCTTGCTCTTGTCTCACAATCTCTATACTGGGCGAATGGTAGGAGTAAGTGTTGCCAATTTTTCTGACTTTTACTGTATAGAAGCCATAATGTCCTTAGCTAGCGAAATTTGGCTTCTTATGGACTTTTTATTACCATTTTGGTATAATCATATTAGTTTTAAACGAAAGCCTCAGAATGCTTTGCAGAGCTTTCTGGGGTGTTTTTGCATATTCATAAGCTAACTAGTATTACCTATTTTGTATGCTTTGTTTTTATATAACCATTTTGGTTATATAAGTATAATACAACCATTTTGGTTATAAATCAATAGAAAAACGAAAGGAATTTTAAAATGTTAAAAGACAATATAAAAAAAGCCCGACTAGATGCAGGACTTACTCAATTAGAAGTTGCTGAAAAATTGGGTGTAGCTCAAGCCCAGTACGCTAGATGGGAAAACGGGGGAAGAAATCCAAAAGATGAAACAGTAGAAAAATTAGCTGAAATCTTTGGAACGTCTTTTGAGATTTTAAAAGGATGTGATGACGGACTAGAAGAAATTGTTAGTTTATTGAGAGAGCATGAATTAAGAGAGGAAGATAAAAACCAAATTATTAGTCTTTTACAGGACTTCTTAATAAACAAGTCAAAATAATGCATTGGTTGGAGAATTAAAAGTGAATAACATCCGAGAACAAAAAAAAGCAAGCTAAAGCATTTATTAAACGCTGGGAAAACCGTGGCAATGAAAGACAAGACAGTCAGTCATTTTGGCTTGATTTGCTCCAATCTGTTTATTGAATTGATAAATGAGAAGATTAAAGCGTTGTAGGAAAATAGATATTTTATGAGGAGGCGAGGCAACTTGAAAGAATATATTGCGAGTTTAGAAAAAGAGTTTTCTTTGATAGAAAATGGTTTCAAAGAGGAAGAGAAAAGAGCCTTAACTGATTATAAAGCTAATGATAATGAATATGCTAAGAGTTTGGCATTTTTAGCATATGAATCTGATACCTATCAAGTAAGAATGTACGGTGTATTTCTTTTTGGATATTTATCAGAACAAGCTGATATTTTAGCATTTATGAGAGATGAAGTTTCCAAGGATGACAATTGGAGAGTTCAGGAAGTATTGGCAAAGGCATTTGATGAATTTTGCAAGAAAATAGGATATGAAAAAGCACTTCCAATAATTGATGAATGGTTAAAAAACAATAATCCTAATACAAGGAGAGCAGTTACAGAGGGGTTAAGAATATGGACAAGTAGACCATATTTCAAAGAAAATCCGAATGAAGCGATTGAAAGAATTGCAAACTTAAAAGAAGATGCAAGCGAATATGTGAGAAAATCGGTTGGAAATGCTTTAAGGGACATTAGTAAGAAATTTCCAGAGTTGATTAAAATTGAGCTTGATAGCTGGAAATTAGAAAGTAAAGAGATACAACAGGTTTACAAATTGGCAAGTAAATTGATTGTATGACAAATTTTAATTTATGGAGGTAGAAATGAACAAAATTACTTGTATTTGTTTAGGCGTTAAAGATATGGAAAGTTCAATCAATTTTTATAGAGATGGCTTAGGCTATAAGACTGATTGCAGAGAAAATAATCCGCCGGTATGCTTTTTTGATACTCAGGGAACAAAGTTCGAGCTATTTCCTTTGGAACAATTAGCAAAAGATATTGATGAAAATAATCCGCCAAAAGGAAACGGATTTTCAGGAATTACATTAGCTTACAATGTTGAACATAAAGAAGATGTAGATGCTGTAATTGAATTAGTAAGAAAAGCAGGTGGAAAAATTGTAAAAGAGCCACAAAACACCTTTTGGGGTGGATATCATGCATATTTTTCTGATTTAGATGGATATTATTGGGAAGTTGCATGGGGTCCAAATTTTAAGTTTGACGAAAATGGACTATTGAAATTTTAGTAATTAAGGGAGACAGAAAAAATGGCTTCAAGTAAAGAATATTTAGATTTCATTTTAGAACAACTATCCGAGTTGGAAGAAATAACATATAGATCAATGATGGGCGAATATATAATTTATTATCATGGAAAAATTGTTGGTGGAATTTATGATGATAGATTTTTAGTTAAGCCTGTTAAATCTGCAATAGCATATATGCCGAATGCAAAGTATGAGTTACCCTATGATGGAGCAAAGGAAATGATACTGGTAGATGATGTAGATAACAAAGAATTTCTAACCGGCTTATTCAATTCGATGTATGATGAATTACCTGCACCCAAACCGAAGAAAAAGAAATAGTAAAATTTGTATTTGTAGTGAGGACAATGAAATGCATTTACCATATGGAGCGTCTAAAGATGATTTTGAAAAATGTAAAAAAATAATTGCAAAATTGATAGACGATAATAAAAATTTAGATGAAGTTACATTAAAAATAATGAATATAGCATACTCCACTGGAGGTAACTATTCAGGTAAAATATTATCTTCTTATGCAAAAGCTTATTTAGGAATCAAATAGAGCAAAAAGGAAGGGGAGAAATATGAAATCTGAATTATATATAAATAAAGCCTTTATGCAGTTAAAAAAGGGTGATATAGATGGTGCTGTTTGTAGCATGGAAAAGGTTATTGAAATGAATGACGATACTGTATCACTTGTTCAAGCACACTGCTTTTTAGCTGAGTAATATTTTATCAATCAAAATTACGCTTGTTCAAAGGAACATATAGATTGGATTATGGAGCAGCAAGATGAATTGGAAAATGAATATGACGATTTATTAAATGATGAAATTATAAATACAAATGTTTTGGCAGAACTTATTGATAAATATTTACTGGCATAATATATTGACTAACAAATCCCAGTTTGTCGAGCTGAATAAAACCAAATATTGAAGATACAAGGCGATTAAGAAATAGAAATCTTAGTCGCTTTTATTAGCAGGTTTTTATGCAAAAAATTAAAAAGAGAGGTGGTATGAGAAGTGGAATTTGATTATTTTTTATAACAGTTAATAAGATAAGTAGCACTATCATGATTTGAAAAACATTTCATAACATGACAACAGATGTCAAGTTATTGTGGCATAATAACTGTAGGAGATGTTAAGATGATGAAAGATAATAGACTATTTAGGATACTATATTACATTTTAGAAAAAGGAAAAGTTACAGCAAATGAGCTTGCTGATAAATTTGAGGTATCAGTCAGAACAATTTATAGGGATATTGACTCTATCAGCAGTGCCGGTATTCCCATTTATGCGTTGCAAGGAAAGGGCGGCGGAATAGAAATTGCTGAAGATTTTGTTCTTAGTAAATCACTGCTGTCTGAAAATGAGAAACAGCAAATTATGTCAGCTCTTCAAGGATTGGATAATACCACAATACAGCGTGAGAATGAGCTCCTAACAAAACTCTCTGCACTCTTTAAAATGAAAAATACCAGTTGGATAGAGGTTGACTTTAATAATTGGCAAAACAATAAGATGTATGAAAAAACATTTAATGATATCAAATCTGCAATTTTAAGTAAAAACATTATTTCATTCACATATTTTAGCAGCAATGAAAAAGAAACAGACAGAAGTGTTAAACCTGTGAGATTGCTTTTCAAGAGTCAGGACTGGTATCTATATGCCTTGTGTTTGCTCAGAAATGATTTTAGATATTTCAAATTGTCCCGGATAAAGAATTTAGAAATTCATACTGAAAAGTTTGATGACAGCTTTGAAAATGTAATACTCAAAAAAGAAATGCCACATGAGAATACAGTGCATATAAAAGTTAAGTTTGATCGTAAAGTTGCTTTCAGGGTATATGATGAGATAAACGGAGAAATTACAGAAGATAATGACGGAAATTTATATTCCGAAATAGAAATACCAAATGATTATAATCTATACAATTATATTTTTTCTTTCGGAGATGGAGCGGAAGTATTAGAACCAAAAGAGATACGAATGCAGATTAAAGAAATGATAAATAAAATGGCAGAAAAATATATAACTTGACAAATGGTGTCAAGTATCCTCCTGTATAATAAAATTAACCAAATGTAAAGGGAGGACCGGATAATGAAATATGAATGGCGAAAACAAGAAAAAAATCTTTATGGTGTAAAGCAAACACCTATCATTGTAGAAGTGCCAAAGCAAAAGTTTATTTTGATAAAAGGGAAAGGCAATCCGAATGAAACGGATTTCTCAGACAGAATATCCGCATTATATTCTGTTGCCTATGCCATTAAAATGCTATTTAAAAATGCAATGAAAAATAAAACTGATAGCGAAATCACAGATTTTACGGTATATCCATTAGAGGGACTTTGGGAAAAAGTAGATGGAAAAGAGCTTGATAAAAGTAAACTGGAATACACATTGATGATTAAACAACCCGATTTTATTACTCAAGAAATATTCACAGAGGCACTTGAAAATGTAAAAAAGAAAAAGCCTAACGCATTGTATGATGAGATGAGTTTTAGAGAAATAGAAGAGGGTAAATCTATTCAGATTTTACATGTTGGAATTTATGATGATGAGCCAAAATCATTTGAACAGATGAATGAATTTGTAAGAAAGCTTAATCTGACAAGAATAGGTGATTTTCATAGAGAAATATATCTAAGTAATAAAAACAGGACATCAGAAGAAAAGCAAAAAACTATATTAAGATATTCAGTGAAATAGGAGAAATTTATTATGCCAAGACCAACGACAAAAAATGATTTAATGACTGCTGCTAAGGAAAACTATGAAAAGTTAAATTTACTTATTTCAAAGATGACAGAGGAAGAGTTAAATACGCCCTTTGATTTTTCAAAAGATGAAAAGAAAAAAGAAGCTCATTGGAAAAGAGATAAAAACTTAAGAGATGTTTTAATCCATCTCTATGAATGGCATCAGCTTATTTTGAATTGGGTACATTCCAATCAAAAGGGCGAAGAAAAACCATTTTTGCCTGAACCATATAACTGGAAAACTTATGGTGATATGAATGTGGAGTTTTGGAAAAAACATCAAAATACTTCTCTTGAAAATGCAACTAAAATGTTTCATAAATCCCATAGCGATGTTTTACAGTTGGCTGAAACCTTTACAAACGAAGAACTTTTTTCAAAAGGTGTATATAAATGGGTTGGAGGGAGTACGCTGGGTTCCTATTTTGTGAGTGCGACTGCAAGTCATTATGATTGGGCAATGAAAAAGCTAAAGGCTCATCAGAAAAACTGTAAGTCAAAATAATTGGGGTAGTAAAGTGCATTTTACAAAAGCAAAAGGAATACTTTCTTCAAAGAATGGAATGAATTTGTTCAGAGGCTGTACTCATGGATGTATTTATTGCGACTCAAGAAGTAAATGCTATCAGATGAATCATAAATTTGAAGATGTAGAAGTAAAAGAAAATGGAATCAGTCTTTTGGAAGAGAGCCTAAAACGAAAGCGAAAAAAATGCATGATTGGTTTGGGGTCTATGACTGATCCATACATTAAAGAGGAACTTGGACTAAATTATACAAGACAGGCACTTGAGGTAGTAAATAAATATGGTTTCGGCATAACGCTTATAACAAAGTCAGCTAATGTTTTAAGGGATTTGGATTTATTTAAAGAAATAAATTCAAAAGCGAAATGTGTTATTCAAATGACATTAACAACTTATGATGAAGAACTTTGTAAAAAGATAGAGCCAAATGTTTCAACAACAAAAGAAAGGCTTGAAGCATTAAAAATATTGCGTGATGAGGGAATACCAACAGTAATTTGGCTAACTCCAATATTGCCATTCATTAATGATACGGAAGAAAACATTATCGGTATTTTAAATTATTGCAAGGAAGCAAAAGTGTTTGGAATAATATGCTTTGGAATGGGTCTTACACTTCGGGATGGAAACAGAGAATATTTTTATTCGCAGTTAGATAAAAAGTTTCCAAATCTGAAAGGACGCTACATCAGAGAATACGGAAACAATTATGTAGCAAACAGCGTAAACAATAAAAAACTAATGGGTTTGTTTCATGAATTCTGTGAACGGAACAGTATCGTTCATGATAATGAAGCGATATTTAAATATCTTAATTTATTTGAAGAGAAGGATATTTCAAAGCAACTCAGTTTTTTCGATGAAGTTTGACTAACGGAATTGAATATCTATGATATGAGGCGATAGAAAGTAAAACATCTATCGTCTTTTCTTATGCAAAAAATTAAGAAGAGAGGAGGCGTAAAAAGTGGAATTTGATTATTTTTATAACCGAGACGGAGATCGTTTCAGTTACTACATGCTACCGAAAATCATAGTAACTGATGAAAGGTTTAAGAACTTATCCTCGGACGCAAAGATTTTGTATTCCTGTCTATTGGAGCGAACAAGTCTGTCATTTAGGAATAAATGGCTTGATGAAGAAAACAGAGTATATATCATCTTCACTGTTGAAGAGATTATGGATACTTTAGGAAGATCCAATAAGACGGCAGTCAAAATCCTTAACGAGCTTGACAGCACCTCGGGAGGTATAGGTCTTATCGAAAGAAAGAAGCGAGGTCTTGGAAAGCCCAATATCATCTATGTTAAAGACTTTATGAGTGTATTTCGCTGTGAGTGTAAAAATTACACTTCAGAAGTGAAGAATTTACACTTCAGAAGTGTAGAAACTACACCTCAAGAAATGAAGAATGTACACGGAAGTAATCCTAATAGAAATAATACTGAATATAGTAATCCTGATATGAGTTTAGGGAAAACTACTTATGGAACATTTCAAAATGTCTTTTTAACAGAGGATGAAGTAATAGACCTAAAAGAGATACTGCAAAGCTTCTTTGATAATTACATCGAAAGGCTTTCAACCTACATTCAAAGCACAGGAAAAACTTACAAAGACCATAAAGCAACTATTCTTTCCTGGTTCTATAAAGACCGGGGAAGCATTAAGCAAACAAATAAAGCTAAGTCATACAGCTTAGAAGATTATGCGATGGGAGATTATTTATGATGAAAGAATTGGCTGAGATTTTAATCGAGGGCGTTAGATATAGCTTCGATCCTGAAACGGAATATATGAAAGACGGACACGCCTATTGTAAAACTTGCCACGAAAGAAAAGATGGCGAAGTTAAAAGTCTTATGGATATGAAATTTATCTTTAAGAATAACTGCAAATGCGATAGGGAAAGACTGGAAAAGCAGAAGCAAAGAGAAAAGGAACAGGAATTTGAAAGGCTTAAAAGAAGCTGCTTTATTTCAATGAGCCAATGGGCATATACCTTTGATAACTACAAGGGCGAAAAAGATAAAAGCTATATCATAGCGAAAAATTATGTAAAAGAATACGAGCAGATGAAAAAAGAAAATATCGGCTTACTCTTTTGCGGAACAGTAGGAAGCGGAAAAACATATCTTGCCTGCTGTATCGCAAATGCTCTTATCGAAGAATATATGATAAGGGTCAAAATTAGAAACTTTGCTCAGATAATAAATGACCTACAAAAGGGCGGATTTGACTTAGATAAGAATGAATATATAGAAAGCTTAACCAATGTTTCCGTGCTTATCTTAGATGACCTTGGAATTGAGCGTGATACAAGTTATGCCAAAGAACAGGTGTATAACATCGTAAACAGTCGCTACCTAAAGCAAAAGCCGACAATCTTCACTACAAACTTACCATACGAAAAAATCCAAAATTCAGATGACGGTGTTGAATATGAAAGGATTTATTCAAGGATTATCGAGATGTGTATTCCAGTTAAGGTAATAGGAGAAGATTTCAGAAAGGGGCTGCAAAAAGAAAAGTTAAAGCAAAATAAGGAAAGACTGCTAATGGGAGGTGAAAGAACTTGATTAACGAAGAAGTTTCAAGCAAAGCCATAAATTTGGAAGTAAGGCTTGCCAAAGCTACGGCAAAAGAATTACTTAAGATACTGAAAAAACTGCTTCAGCAAGCAGAAAAGCTGGGCGGATTTGATAAGCTCATCAATGCTGAGGGAAGTCAAGTAAAACTTAAAGATATGGTTAAGAAAGGACAGCTTGAAGAGCTGAATGTCAAAGACGAAGAACTAAAGGAGCTTAAGAAAGAGCTAAATAAGCACGGCGTTAAATTCTCGGTTATGAAAGATAAGGAGACCGGAACACATTCGGTATTCTTTCAGGCGAAAGACACCAAGGTTATGAATAAGGCTTTTCAAAATGTACTTTCCAGTATTGAGAAAAAGGAGAAAACCAAAGAGTCCATTCATAAAAATATTGAGAAATTCAAGGAGATGGCAAAAGACACTATTACTAAAGACAAAGTTAAAAATAAGCAAAAGGAGCAGAGCTTATGAGTAATTTAATAACATTTGAAAATATGAAATTCGGGAAACTCACTGTAATTGAAAAAGACGGTGAGTTTTTCTTTATTGGGAAAGAAGTAGCTGAAAAATTGGGATATGTAAAACCATTAAATGCAGTAGAAAGGCATGTAGAAAAAGATGACTCCCTAAAACAGGGACTCATCGACAGACTTGGTAGAGTTCAGGAAACAATAATAATCAATGAGTCAGGATTATATTCTCTCATCCTATCTTCCAAGCTGCCACAGGCAAAAGAGTTTAAGCGTTGGGTTACGAAAGATGTTCTTCCGAGCATTCGTAAAAACGGCGGATATATCAAAAATCAAGAGAATTTATCAAAAGAAGAGATACTCGCCAATGCGGTGCTTCTTGCTAATAATCTTATTGCTGAAAAGGAGAAAGTGATTGAGGATTTAGAACCGAAAGCCAAGTATTTTGATGAACTGGTGGATAATAACTTGCTTACTAATTTCAGAAATACGGCAAAGGAGCTTCATATTCCACAAAAGGTGTTCATTCAATTTCTGATAGATAAGGGACTTATTTATCGTGATAAGAAAAACAGGCTTCTTCCTTACGCCAAGAATAACAAAGGATATTTTGAGATCAAGGAGTGGTGTAGAAATGATAATGATGCGGTTGGCATTCAAACCTTTGTAACACCTAGAGGAAGACACTTTCTTTTGCTCTTGATCGGGGGTGATGATACTTGTGATAGATAAGATACTAAAAGATATAAAAGGTTTATTTATGGTGCAAGATAAGGCAAAGTTTCTAAAGCAGAATATTCCTTATATTGCATTTTTCTATGTGGGCAATATATTTTCACATCATGTAAGAGCCTATATAGGTGGCGATATTATCGACAAAATCTTTCAAGGAATATTGGAGCTTAACACTATTAGTTTTCTTCCAAGTCTTCATCCTACGGATATTTTAATGGGCGTAGGAGTAGCTGCTTTAATCAAATTTATCGTATATACCAAAGGGAAAAATGCGAAAAAGTTTAGACAGGGGAAAGAGTATGGCTCAGCAAGATGGGGAACGAAGAAAGATATTGAGCCGTATATGGATGAAAAGTTCCAAAACAATATCCTGCTGACACAAACCGAACGACTGACAATGAACGGCAGACCTGCTAATCCTAAGTATGCAAGAAACAAGAATGTACTTGTCATCGGTGGATCAGGAAGTGGAAAAACAAGATTTTATGTAAAACCGAACCTTATGCAAATGCACTCATCATATTGTGTAACCGATCCTAAAGGAACGATAGTAATTGAGTGCGGCAAGATGCTTGAGGATAATGGATATGAAATAAAAATATTAAATACCATCAATTTCAAAAAGAGCATGAAGTACAATCCCTTTGCTTATCTTAGAAGTGAAAAAGACATACTCAAATTTGTACAGACAATCATTGCAAATACTAAAGGAGAGGGAGAAAAAGCAGGTGAGGATTTTTGGGTGAAAGCCGAAAAACTCTACTATACAGCTTTGATAGGTTATATCTTCTATGAAGCTCCAAGAGAAGAAAAGAACTTTGCAACACTACTGGATATGATAGATGCTTCAGAAGTTAGAGAAGATGACGAAACCTATATGAATCCGATTGACAGACTCTTTGAAGCGCTTGAGAAGAGAGAGCCGACACACTTTGCAGTGAAGCAATATAAAAAGTACAAATTGGCTGCGGGAAAAACAGCGAAGTCCATTCTTATATCATGTGGTGCAAGGCTTGCTCCCTTTGATATTCAGGAACTTAGGGATTTGATGAGTGAAGATGAACTTGAGCTTGATACACTTGGAGATAGAAAAACAGCACTCTTTGTCATTATCTCCGATACCGATGATACCTTTAACTTTGTAGTGTCTATTATGTACTCACAACTCTTTAACCTACTTTGTGATAAGGCAGATGATGAGTATGGAGGTAGACTTCCTGTTCATGTAAGATGCCTACTTGATGAGTTTGCCAACATCGGCTTAATTCCAAAGTTTGAAAAGCTCATAGCCACAATCAGAAGCAGAGAGATTTCAGCGAGTATTATCTTACAAGCACAATCTCAGCTAAAGGCAATCTATAAAGATAATGCCGATACCATTGTAGGTAACTGTGATAGTACCTTGTTTCTTGGCGGAAAGGAAAGGACCACATTAAAAGAGCTTTCCGAAACGCTTGGTAAAGAAACTATCGACCTTTATAACACATCGGAAACAAGGTCAAATCAAAAGTCTTTCGGACTTAACTATCAAAAGACCGGCAAAGAATTGATGAGCCAAGATGAGATAACGGTTATGGACGGAAGCAAATGTATCTTTCAGCTTCGAGGTGTAAGACCTTTTCTTTCAGATAAATTTGATATTACAAAGCATAAGAACTATAAGCTCCTTGAGGACTATGACAAGAAGAATTTGTTTGACATAGAAAACTACATCAAGCGAAGAGGAAAAGTAAAAATGAACGGCGAAACCGTTATTACCAGAATGCAGTAAGTCTAAAAAAGATTTGCTGCTTTTTTCATATAAACATCAGGAGGATAAGATGACAAGGATTAGAAGTCCCACTTTTAAGAGAAAATTTTATAGAATAAACACTTTGTGATTGAGAAGAATTTTTTCAGTCGCTTTTTTAATTTTGGAGGAAAAAATGAATAAAGAAATGATTAGTATTAACGCCAATCTCATCAAGGAGCCGACTTTTGGAAGCTTCATGAAAGATGACAAAGAGGTACAGGTTGCAAACTTTACTCTTGCCAAAGGATATGGCAAAGGAAAAGAGTATATCAACTGTGCTGCTTATGGCGATAAGGCAGAGGCAGTCAGAGAGTTTAAGGAGGATGACTTCATTCACATCTATGGCTACTTCAGTAAAAGAGTTAAAAACGGCAAGACTTATAAGAATTTCATTGTAATGTCTTGCAACAAAATCGAAAAGAAAGAAGAGAACGAGGAGGAATAAATCATGGAATTTTTCGCACAGGCAGTAAATGTATTAAAGATTTTAGTTATGGCAGTAGGAGCAGGACTTGGAGCATGGGGTGTTATCAACCTGATGGAAGGTTATGGTAACGACAATCCTGGAGCGAAGTCTCAGGGTATCAAGCAATTGATGGCGGGCGGAGGTATTGTCCTTATCGGACTTAAGCTTATCCCACTTCTTGCAAATGTCTTAAAGTAAGGAGATAGCCTATGTTTGGGATTTTCGACAAGATAGAAGAGTTTTTCAAAGACCTTCTGCTCGGCGGAATCCAGGCAAACTTGGAAGATATGTTCCTTGACATCAACAATCAAGTCGGAAAGATGGCAACGGATGTGGGACAAACGCCTATGGGCTGGAACTCGGAAGTATTTAGCTTTATCAAAAGCATAAACGACTCTGTGATTATCCCGATTGCAGGGCTGATTATTACGGCAGTGCTTTGCATTGAACTCATCAACATGGTTATGCAAAAGAACAATATGCACGACACGGATACTTTCGAGTTCTTTAAATACATCATCAAGATGTGGATTGCCGTATGGCTTGTATCTCACGCCTTTGATTTTTCAATGGCGGTATTTGATGTCGCACAAAATCTGGTGAACAAGGCGGCAGGAGTGATTAACACTTCTGCTGTTGTTACCGGAGATGAAATTGTGGCGATGGTAGATGGCTTAAAAGAAAAAGGCTTAGGAGAGTTGCTCGGCATACTTCTTGAAACATCAATGGTAAAACTTGCAATACAGGCGGTTTCAATCGTCATTATGCTTGTAGTTTACGGAAGAATGTTTGAGATATATATCTACGCATCGGTTTCCGCAATACCCTTTGCCACAATGGGAAATAAAGAGTGGGGGCAAATTGGAAATAATTATATAAAAGGTTTGTTCGCACTTGGATTACAAGGACTGTTTTTAATGGTTTGCTTCGGCATATACGCCGTTCTAATAAAAACGATAGAAATTACAGATATTCACGCAAGCATCTTTGCCGTACTTGGCTATTCGGTGCTGCTTGGCTTAATGCTTCTAAAGAGCGGAACACTTGCTAAAAGCGTGATGAATGCACATTAAGGAGGAAAAAATATATGAGAAAAAATATTTGTATGTACGGTATTGCGGCAGTTTCACTTATTGGAATTGTAACGGCTGCTGTTTTCGAAAAGAGGTTCAGAAAGAAGATTAAAAGAGAAATTTCCGACATCAAAATGTTTCAAAGCGTGGAAAATGACTTTCTAAATCGCCACAGCAAAATAGTGGCAGAGGAGCTTGAAGAGATAAGAGATGAAATCGGCACTGTCTATGAGCATTTTGAGGAAATAGAAAATATCAGAAACTGTGGGAGGTAAGCTATGGCGTATGTACCAATCCCAAAAGATTTAAAGAAAGTTAAGACAAAGGTGGCTTTCAATTTAACAAGAAGACAGCTTATCGGATTTTCGGTAGCGGCACTTGTAGGCATTCCAACTTATCTTTTTATGAGAAAGTTTGTGCCGAACGATATAGCGATTATTTTCCTGATTGTAGCGACCTTGCCAATCTTTTTTATAACGCTGTTTGAAAAGGACGGACTGACATTTGAAAAATATTTTAAGTACATCTACTTGCACAAATTTTATCAGCCCGGTAAGAGAGTGAGAAGGGAGGTTTACCTTGAACAAGAAAAGAAAAATACAGCAGATAAGCTTAGAAAAAAATCAAAAAATCTTAGCACAAAACAAGAAAAATCTAAGAAGCGAGAAGACGGGAAAGGGAAAGAAAAATAAATCTTTTCTTGATCTTATTCTGAAAAAAGAAGCGAAAAGATTTACGGTTGAAGACACTATTCCGTATCTTAGAATGCTAAAAAGTGGTATTTGTCAGCTTGACGAAAAGCATTTTAATAAGTGCATTGCCTTTCAGGACATAAACTATCAGCTTGCCTTAGAGGAAGATAAAGACCTTATCTTTAATCAGTTTGCCAATGTCTTAAATTCATTTGATCCGAGTGTAGATATTGAGTTTTCGTATATCAATCAGCTTGGAAGAAATAATGAACTGAAAGCTGCCATTCAAATTCCCGATAAAAATGACGGATATGACGATATTCGCCTTGAGTTTCGTGAAATGCTTAAAAGTCAGCTTGCCAAGGGTAATAACGGACTTAAAAAATCCAAATATATCACTTTTGGGGTAGAAGCGGATAATTTAGAACAGGCTACGGTAAAGCTTGAAAGACTGGAGCTTGATATTCTGTCCAATCTAAAAAATATGGGAGTTAGAGCCGAGGGCTTAACGGGAGAAGAAAGACTGAAAGTCTTACACGATATATTAAATCCCGATAAGCTCTTTTCTTTTTCCTACAAAGACTTAAAGCCAAGGGAAAGCACAAAGACGGTAATTACACCGGATAGCTTTAACTTTATCCCAAGCAAATACTTTAAGTTCGGTAAATTCATCGGAGCCGTCAGTCATCTTCAAATCCTTGCAAGTGAGCTTTCGGACAGAATGCTTGCAGAGTTTTTAGATATAGATGACAACATCAATATTTCCTTTCATATCAAAGCGGTTGAGCAGACGGAAGCCATCAAGATGGTTAAAAGGAAGAATACCGACATCGACAAGATGAAAATCGAGGAGAACAAAAAGGCGGTTCGATCAGGCTATGATATGGATATACTTCCAAGCGACCTTATCACTTACGGCGATAATATCAAGTTGCTTCTAAAGGACTTACAAACAAGAGATGAGCGTATGTTTATCGTTACGATTGTCTTTATGAACTTTGCAAGGACGGTGCAAAAACTTGACTCGACACTTTCACAGATTTCATCAATCGCAAGCAGGCATAACTGCAAGCTGAAACGCTTAGATCATAGTCAAGAGCAGGGATTTGTGAGCGTGCTTCCGCTTGGAGTAAACAAAGTGGAAATAGATAGAGGACTTACCTCATCATCTACTGCTGTATTTTTACCATTTACAACAGAAGAGCTTTTCATTAACTCAAGTAACAGCCTTTATTATGGGCTGAACGCTCTAAGTCATAACCTTATTATGGCAGATAGAAAAAAGCTTAAGAATCCGAATGGTTTGATACTGGGAACACCGGGTTCTGGTAAATCTTTTGCAGCAAAAAGAGAAATGGCAAATGCCATTTTAACAACGGACGATGATGTTATTATCTGTGATCCCGAGGGAGAGTACGGAAATCTCGTTAAACAGTTTAACGGCGAGGTTATTAAGGTCAGTGCCAAGAGTAAGGACTTTCTCAATCCCCTTGATATAAACATGAACTACGGAGATGGAGATGCACCGCTCAAGGATAAGGCAAACTTCATTATGAGTATGCTTGAGCTTGTAGTTGGCGGAAGCGGTCTTACGGCGGAAGAAAAGTCTGTTATTGACAGGTGCTTACCGAAAATCTATGAAAAGTATTTTAACGAACCCGAATCGAAAAATATGCCTATCTTACAAGACTTATACGATATGCTAAAAAATCAGGAAGAAAAGGTCGGTAAAAAGCTTGCAACGGAGATGGAAATCTATGTATCAGGCTCTCTTAATGTCTTTAATCATCAGTCCAATGTGGACTTAGACAAACAGCTCATCTGCTTTGATATTAAGGAGCTTGGAACGCAGCTTAAAAAGATAGGAATGCTTGTTATTCAAGATCAGGTCTGGAACAAGGTGTCAAGAAATAGAAATACCGGCAAAAGCACAAGGTATTACATTGATGAGTTCCACTTGCTTTTAAAAGATGAGCAGACTTCGCAGTATTCTGTGGAAATCTGGAAGAGGTTTCGTAAATGGGGCGGTATTCCGACAGGAATTACGCAGAATGTAAAGGATCTTCTTGCCAGTAAAGAGATTGAAAATATCTTTGACAATACGGATTTTATCCTGATGCTGAATCAGGCAACCGGCGATAGAGATTGGCTTGTAGTAAAACTTAAAATCTCAAAAGACCAGGAGAAATTCGTTACCAATTCAAGAGCAGGCGAGGGGCTTATTTTCTTTGGAAATACCATTGTTCCCTTTGTAGACAACTTCCCGAAAGACACAATCCTCTATCAGAAGATGACAACGAAGCCTGAAGAAATGAGGTAGTGTCTATGAGCAAAAAAAGAAAGCGAGATTTGAATGAAAGGATAAAAGCAAAAGAAGAAGCGAGCGTTAACGGAAATGACGGTCTGATTGATGCTTCGGGCAGTAAACGAAAGGTTGGGGATGATTATAGGAATAAGTTAACTAAAGATGAGAACAGATTTGACGAGAAGCTTCATGAAAAGGAAAGTAAGAGAATTACTGAAGCCTCTGATACAAGCCTAAGTAATAAAAGCAAAAACGCCATTAAGCGAAATCTTAAAAATGCTGAAGCAAAATCTGAAACCGGCAGTGAAAAAGTATCGGCAACATCGGATTATCAAACGGAAGTCAAAGAAAATCGTATTTACGATCCGCTTGCCAAAGACCAGGACGGAGATGGCGTAGCAGACAGATACGATACCGACTTTAGAGATAGTGAAATATCCTATGAGCCTTTATCAAATAAGAAGTCTAAGCTTCATGAAATGCAGAAGAAAGCGATTAAACGCAAGAATTATTCTGATGATATTTTTACAAGAAAAGGAGCAGAAGACAAAACCATAAAGGATACCATTTCAAAGACGGAAGAAAGCACCAAGGCTTCAAGCGGTAAAAAGGTCGCAGAAGATAGAGCAAAGAAAAATAGACTCTATAACCGCCATAATAAAGAAACTTTGCTTGGAGCAAGTGCTATATCCGTTGCAAGGGCAAGTGATATGGCAAGTCGCTATTTATCTACAGGAAGCGATGAAAATAAGGGTGTAGAAGCTGCCGAAAAAGGTCTTGATACATCATCTAAGCTTATTCACGGAATTAAGAATTATTCGGATAAAAGGCGAATGAAAAAGTCCTACGACTTATCCGAAAACAGCCTTCGTGTACGAAAGAAAAAGTCAAAGCTTGAATTTCGGGAAGCCAAAGAGGAAATTAAAAAGAATGATGAATATAAAAAGGCTTCGGCATATAAGAAATTCCAAAAGAGAAAGCAGATGAAAGCTGCCATAAACGGCAGCAATCAGACAAGAATCAGAGACAGAATTAAAAAAGGCGTGATTGATACACTGAAAGGCTCTAAGGAGCTGATTGTTAAAAAGGCGAAGGGTGTCTTGCTTATTCTGATTGGGATTATTTTTCTTGGAACATTCGTCATTCAGTTTTCAGGCGGAGCAATGTCGGGAGTTGTGAACTCTACAAGTAGCGTTTTAACGACTTCTTATTTGTCAAGTGAGGAACAGCTCAAAGGGATAAATCAGTATTTCTCAGGTCTTGAAAATGATTTGTATGACAAAATTGAAAATGTCGAAAGTGATTATCCGGGATATGACGAATACATCGTCAATCAGAACGGCTTTATCGGACACAATGTCCATGAGCTTTTATCGTATATCACGGCAAGGTTTGGGGAAGTTAAAAATCTTTCGGAAGTTCGAGGAATTTTGGATGGGCTTTTTAATGATATGTATAAGCTTTCCTATGATGAAGAAATTGAAATCAGATATAGGACAGTTACAGAAATCTATACCGATGAAGATGGAAATGAGTATACCGAAAGTCATGAAGAGCCTTATGAGTATAAAAAACTCATTGTAACCCTCGATAAAAAAGAGATGGACAGCATTATAAGGGAAGTCTTTGCTGAGTATCCCGACAATTTAAAGCACTATGAAGCCTTATTCCTTGCTCAAGGAAATATGGCGGAAATCTTCGGTAATACCGACCTGATAAATTCTCTTGGAGGTGTCGGCAATGGTGCTGAATATGAAGCTTCAAGCGAGGTGCAAAAGAAAATAGTAGATGCCGCCTTTATTACTCCATCGCCTGGTCCCGGCTGGTGTGCCATGTGGGTATCACAGGTCTATCAGAACGCAGGGCTTGGATATATCGGAGGAAACGCTAATGATATGTATCGAAACTATACCTTTACATCAGACAGGTCAAAACTAAAAGTTGGAATGCTTGTTGCAGTGGAAAGCAGTAGTAGCGGAAGCACGGCAGGGCTTACCTATGGTCATGTAGGTATTTATATCGGAGACGGAAAGGTAATTGATAATATCGGTCATATAAGAGTAACTACTTTAGATGATTGGATAGCGACTTTTTGTAAGCATCATCCTGTCGGATACGGTTTTCCGCCGAATGTAATAGGGCATTAGAAAGGAAGGTAAAAATGTGGGAAAAGAACTATACATCGTAAAAAACAAAATACAAAAGTTGAAAGCAAAGAAGGCTCTGATTGATGAACAATTGGAGCCTTTATTCATTCGTGAGGAAGAACTTGAAAATGAGGAAATCGTAGCGATTTGTAGAAAGAACAACATCACAATCGGTGATTTGATGGCAAAGGTAAATAAACAAAAAGCTGAAATGAAAAAGGAGAAGACAAATGAAAACCAGTTTGAAAAAGAATAAGAAGTTTTGGACGGCAGCACTTGCAGTGATTGTAAGTATTAGCTGCATTTTAGGTCTTTGGACAGTTGTTTATGCCAAGGAGCAAAAGACAGAAGTTCCTACAAAAAATGAAGCCGTTCAAACGGAAGTGGAAGTTAATGTAAAATACATCTTTGAAGATGAAAAGGTCTTTAAGGAAGAAAAGATTAAGGCTGAAAAAGGACAGCTTCTTGATAGCGGGGATCTTCCGATACTCCCCGATGATATGAAATTCATTGATGAGTTTCTATTTTATGAAGTAAAGGGCGATGGAAATGATGAAATTATCCGTAAGGTAGCAAAGGTAGAGCTTAAGAATAAAGAAACGCAGACGGAGGAAGAAAAGCCAAAGCAAGATGAAAGTACGCAAACAGAAACTCCAAAGACTGAAGATAAAGGCACACAGACGGAGCTTTCTAAAGTGGATATTTCCAAGATGGAAAAAGAGGCTAAGGAGCTTCAGGATAAACTTGATAAATTAAATGGCGAAATCAAGGATAAAGATAAGTTAAGCGATAAGCAGAAAGAAAAAATAAAAGACCTTGAAGATGAGATTGACAGCCTTAAAGAGAAAGCAAAAAAGAATAAGGGAAATAAGGACTTATCAGAAGATATGAAAAAGGAGATGGATAAGCTGACTGAAAAGGTGAAAGAGCTTGAGAAAAAGGCTACTGAAACCAATAAAGCTCCTGTAACATCGCAGTCAGTTACACCGATTAGCCCGATTTCAGGAATTAAGACAAGCTCTGGTATTTCTCCTCAAATGCCACAAACTTCTGTAAGCAGTTCAGGAAAAGGATCGTCTGATACGGTAAGCTCAGGGAACACTACAAAGGATACAAGTAGAGCGGAAACAAAGGAAAAAGAAAAGGAAGTTCGCTATCCTAATAAGCTGACACCAAAGGCTCCTGCTAATAACAACAGTCAGGATTCATCTATGGATAGTACAAACAAGACTGTAAATACCAATAAGGGAGTAGCTTCAGCACCTTCAAAGGCAAGAGGAACTGTTACGGAAAATAAGGACAATACAAATAAGGACTATCCGATTCATCATGGAGATGAAAAGGAAGTTGATATGTATTCAGCCGATGCAAGGCAGTTCATTACCTTTCAAACAAAAAACGGTAAGACCTTTTATCTTATCATCAACCACGATGAGGATAGTGAGAATGTAATGCTTTTAACGGAAGTATCTGAAGACGATCTTCTAAATATGGTTGAAAAGAAAGAAACACCGAAGCAGGAAATTACCAAAGATGAGCCTGTAAAGGAAGAAGTAAAGCCTGAGAAAAAAGAAGAAAAGAGTGATTTAGGCACATATATTCTTTTGGCTCTTGTAGTAGCAGGTGCTTTAGGCGGCGGATATTATTTCAAGGTTATAAAGAAGAAAGAGAAAGAGGAACTTGAAAATCTTGAAGAAGAGGACGATTTTTTCTCAGAAGCTGAGGAGTATGAGGAAAGTGAAGCTTCTGAAACAGAAGATATTTAATGTATAAAGTATTGTGAGATTTGCTGCCATTGACTATTTGCACCAAATATTATATAATATTTGGTGCAAAGGAGGTGGCATATCAGGTGAATTATAAGCAGAAAATACTGGACAGGATAGAAAGTTTTGAGTCCAATCAGGTTTTTATCGTAAATGATTTTTTTGATATTGCAGGATATGAAACGGTTCGCAGTACATTAAATCGTCTGGTAGAAGATAAAGAGATTATCCGCATTATGAAAGGCATCTACTATAAGCCGAAATATATAGAACTGATCGGAGAGTATGAAGCACCGTCCGTGAATGAAGTTGCGAATGCCATTGCCAGAAAATATAACTGGACGATTGCTCCATCGGGCAATACGGCTCTTAATTTATTAGGTTTATCTACGCAAGTACCGGCAAAGTGGACATATATATCAGACGGAAGATATGCCAGTTTCAGTTTCGGTAATGCAACAATCGAATTTAAGCGTAGAAACAATGGAGACATTTCCAAAATGTCAACACTTACCGCAATGGTGATACAGTCTATTAAGGCAATCGGAAAAGACAAAATCACTTCAAAGCAGATTGATTATCTACGGGAAAAATTATCCGAAAAAGAAAAGTCGGAATTACTTGCGGATAGTAAAACCACAAGTGCCTGGGTATATGGCGTTATTAAGAAAATCTCAGAGGTGTAGAAATGTTTGAATACAAAAAGATGTCAAAAAATGAATTGGAGCAAGTTATCAAAAATGCTTCCTTGAAAATCGGTGTAAATGAGGTAATTCTTGAAAAAGATTATTGGGTATGCTTTGTTCTTAATTATCTTTTCTCTAAGTGTAAGTGGAAAGAGGCTTTTACCTTTAAGGGTGGCACAAGCCTTTCAAAATGCTTTAATTTAATTCACAGATTTTCCGAAGATATTGATTTAATCCTTGATTGGAGAGTAATTGGATATAGCTTTGATGAACCGTGGCAAGAACGCTCCAATACAAAGCAAGATAAATTTAATAAAGAGTCTAATCAAAAGACGGAAGACTTTCTAAAAAATGAATTTGTTCCTCAGTTAGAAAGTGATTTTAGAGATATGCTTGATGAGGAGTTTCATATAAGCATAGATGAAAGCGATCCGCAAACAGTTCTATTTGAATATCCGAAAGCATTCAAGTCTTCGTATGTGGTGCAGGCAGTAAGACTTGAGATTGGAACACTGGCAGCATGGACACCATCGGAAGCAGTTCATATTGTGCCTGATATACAAAAAATATATCCTATGCTCTTTGATGGGGATTTTATAGAAGTAAGAACCGTTCTTCCTGAAAGAACATTCTGGGAGAAAGCGACTATCCTTCATCATGAAGCAAATAGACCTGAAGAGTTTGCAATACCTAAAAGATATGCACGACACTATTATGATTTAGTGTGCATAGCAAATTCGAGGTATAAAGACAGAGCATTTAAGAGCTTTGAGCTTCTTGAAAAAGTTGTTCAGTTTAAGCAGAAATTCTATCCGAGGAAATGGGCAAAATATGAAGAAGCTACAACTGAAACAATCAGACTTATGCCTGATGAGTATCGCCTAAAGGAAATTAAAGAAGATTATAAAAATATGACTGAGATGTTCTTTGGCGAGTATCCGAGTTTTGAAGAGCTGATGAATTCAGTGCTTGAACTTGAAAAAGAAATTCACAAAATTAAATAATGCACCAAAAATAATACAATATTTGGTGCAAAGTGCAGGGGTGAGAGAGTAAAATCTTTCGCTCTTTTTTATTGAAATAGGAGGAAAAATATATATGGAACATAAACTTGTGATAGCAGAAAAACCGAGCGTAGCCATATCTATCGCAAAGGTTATCGGAGCGAATAATAAAAAGGACGGATATTATGAGGGAAACGACTATAAAGTATCATGGTGCGTTGGTCATTTAATTCAGATGGCAAATCCTGACGCTTATGATGAAAAGTATGCGAAGTGGAATATGGCTGATTTACCGATTATTCCAAGCGAATATAAGTATGATGTGACAAAGGCAACTAAGAAGCAATTTGCTATCCTTAAAAAGCTGATGAATGATAAAGAGATTGATACGGTTATCAATGCGTGCGATGCAGGTCGTGAGGGAGAAAGTATCTTTAGACTTGTATATAACGAAGCTAAATGCAAAAAGAAAATGCAGCGTCTATGGATTTCATCTATGGAAGATAGTGCCATTAAAGAGGGCTTTGATAATCTAAAAGACGGAAAGGACTATGATAATCTCTTTGAGTCTGCACAGGCAAGAGCCATTGCCGATTGGCTTGTCGGAATGAATATCAGCAGGCTCTATTCTTGCCTATATAAGCAAAATTACAGTGTCGGCAGAGTTCAGACACCGACTCTTGCTATGATTGTAAAAAGAGATGATGAAATAGCAAATTTCAAAAAAGAAAAATACTATACAGTGGAGCTATATACAAATGGATTTACACTTTCAACAGACAGAATTGATGATGAGGTTGCTGCTGAACAGCTAATCAATTTAGTGGGCGATAAGATTGAAATAACTGATGTTATTCAAAAAGAAAAGATTACTAAACCTGATTTACCTTTTGACCTTACAACACTTCAAAGGGAGTGTAATAAATATTTTGGATACAGTGCCAAGCAGACACTTGATTATGCTCAAAGCCTTTATGAGAAAAAACTGATTACCTATCCAAGAACAGACAGCAGATGCCTTACCGAAGATATGATTACAAGTACCATCAATAATATTTTAGGGAAAAATGACTTTGACACAGGGCGTATCAAGACGGTGTTTAACTCAAAAAAGGTTACGGATCACCACGCTATTATACCGACAATCAGCTCCTTAAAAGAGGATGTTTCAGAACTTCCTCTAAGCGAAGCTAAAGTTTACTTCCTTATATCCGATAAATTCCACGCAAGTGTGGGATATCCGTTAATCGAGAACGCAACGAAGATTGTAGCTGAATTTGACGGCTTTGAATTTACGAGTACCGGCAAGGCTATTAAGGACGAGGGCTTTATAAAATACCTTAAAGAATACAAGGCGAAAAAAGATGAGAACACAGAGCTTCCTGATGTAAGCATTGGTGATGTTTTAAGCATTGAAAATAAAGAGATTAAAGAGAAATTTACTAAGCCTCCGAAACACTTTACTGAAGATACGCTATTAAAGTCTATGGAGATTGCAGGAAATGATGCCTTAGAAAAAGGTGTAGAAGTGGAAAGAAAAGGACTTGGCACACCTGCAACAAGGGCAGGAATTATTGAAAACCTGATTTTCAAAGGATTTGTAGAACGAGATAAGAAAAACCTAATTGCTACCCATAAAGGAATCAGTCTTGTAACCATTGTTGAGGATGCCTTTAAGTCCGCTAAGACAACGGCTGAGTGGGAAATGAAGCTCACGGATATTGCACAGGGAAAGGCAAGTAAGGATGAGTTCCTAAAAGAAATTGAAACTGAGATTAAAAAGACAATAGAAAAATACAGAAAGTAACTTTTAAGGGAATGAGAGATTATTTTGTTCCCTTATTTTATTGGGGGTGATTACGATAGAAGAGATAAAAGTGTTGGAGCTTTTCGGTGGCATCGGTGCTATAAGAAAGGCGTTTATAAGGCAAAAAATCCCACATAGGATAGTTGATTATGTTGAAGTCGATAAGAACTGTGTTAAAAGCTATAACGCACTCTATGGAGAAGACTTTAAGCCACAAGATATAGTAAAGTATCATCCACCGGATGAAAAAATAGACTTTGTAATGCACGGCAGTCCTTGTCAGGATTTTAGCCGTAGCGGACTTAAAAAAGGTGGAGAAAAAGGAAGTGGAACAAGGAGTAGCCTGCTATTTGAAACGATACGGATAATTGAAGAAATGAAAGAAAAGCCCAAGATAGTCCTTTGGGAAAATGTAAAGGGAGTTCTCGATAAGAATATGAGAGCTTCCTTTTTTCATTACCTAAAAGAAATGGAAAGGCTCGGATACGAGAGTAAATACAAGATATTAAATGCTAAGGATTTTGGTATTCCGCAAAATAGAAAGCGTATCTTTGTTGTGAGCATACTCGGACAAAATGATTTTGATTTTGAAGCTCTTAAAAAAGCGGAAACAAGAAGCATTGATGATTTTCTCGAAAAAGGTGTTTCAGACCTTTATGAAGTAAGGCAAGAGTCGATGCTCAGATACTTATCGGGCAATCCTAAAAATAAGAACTTCAAAGGCCGCTTAAAAATCATAGATAAGTACGCCTATACCATTTCAACAAAGCAAGTAAGAGTTCCAAATTCTGGGCTTGTAGATATAGGAAACGGCAAGCATAGGTATTTGACGGAAAGGGAATGCCTAAGACTTATGGGCTTTGATGATGAAGATTTTGATAAGATAAGAGCTATTTATCCGAAAAGACCGGGCAAAACATCATCTATTTTGTATAAGCAAGCGGGCAACAGCATTGTGGTGAATGTGCTTGAAGCGATTTTGAATGAAATATACAGGAGGTAAGAATGAGAACGAACGATTTTTATAATATCATTGAGCTTGTAAAAAGAGATGTTTTAGATAGCGAAAGTGAATATCTGAAGCTCTTAAAAGTTATCGGAAACAATCAGAAATACGACTTTTTAAGTCAATTAAGTATTTATGATAAAAATCCGAATGCCACAGCCTGCACAAGCTTTGATTTATGGCGAGAACGATTTAATCGTACTGTTATGAGAGGGAAAAAGGGCATACCAATCTTAAATGACAGTAACGCATTTCAAAAGGTCGGATATATCTTCGATGTCAGTCAGACAACTTCAATGGACAGGAATGTCAACGAGGTTAAGCTATGGTCTTTTGATAAAGAAAATGACGGAGAAGCCTTAAAAGACATGATTGATTTGCAAGGATATGAGGCAAGTGATAGCTTAACTGAAAATCTTTATACTTTGAGCCGAATAAATGCTGACGATAGCATTTACGAGCTTGCAAACAATCTAAGAATTGCAGATGAAGACAGAAACTCATTTGCAAACTTTATAAGAAACTCGATAGCTTATGCCGTTTCAAGCAGATTTCAAATTGATTATCCGTTTCCGATGGATAATTTAAGAGAAAATTTTAAGTCTATCGACAGCATATCTTTAATGAGTGTCGGCACTTGTATTTCAAATGCTTGTAGCCACATTATTGAGGAGATAAGAAGCAGAACAAGAAATTTTTCTAAAAATAGAGACCTGACAAAGAGCCTTAGTGCCGATTATAATGAAAATAAAGTAAATGAATTAGGAGGAAATGATAATGTTATTCGATCAGATGACGAAAGAAATGATGAGCAAAGAAACCGAATTTTCGGGAGCGGAGAATACAGACGAGATAGTAGCAATCATCAAGGAGAAGACCCTAAGCAGCTTGGAAGAAGAGAAGAGCTTTATGGAGGAATTTCCGAATCCGACTTACGCAGTGATGAGACTTTATTATCTTTCAGAGAGCAAGGACGAGGAGAACTATCAGATGCTAATCGACCTTTACAAAGAGAAGAAGCTGGTATTTCACTTAATGGAAATTCAGAAGAGAGCAATCAGCTTTATGAGGGGCGAGAAGCCGAAACTGATGAAAGCTCAGAATATAGTAAGCGAGGAAGATCCGAAGTATCAGGCAATGATTTCAGCCTTGAAAGAGATGACAATCAAGGAAGTAGTCGAAGCGTAGAAGAAAACGGCATAAGAGAGACGCAAGAGGGAGCTAAAAATGCTTCTTTTTTCTATTCTAAGGATAATCCTAATGAGCTGATGACCGAGGAAATGCTTGAAAGAGTGCCGAAACTTTATGAACAGGAAAGTATCTCACTTGCCGATAAGGAAGTACACGCTGCATATATCATTCCCTTTAGAAGTAATTGGACCTGGTATATGACGGAGTATGATAGAGAAAGTGGCGATGCCTTTGGACTTGTACTTGGGATTGAACCTGAATGGGGATATTTCAATCTTGAGGAGCTAAAGGAGTTAAATGCACAAAGACTTATCTTAGAAGATTTCCCGAAAACATTTAGGGAACTTAAAGACACAGAGCTTAAAAAGCAGATGAGCGAGGAAGAGCTTCAGATGGTCTTTAATGGTGAGCTGAGTTTTGAAGATGAAAGACTTTATAAAGTAGCAGATAATGAATTACCTGATGAATACGCAGAAGAATTAAGTCCTAACTTTGCCGAAGAAATCAGCTCTATTATGGAAGAATATGAGGTTTCAAGAGAAGAAGCCGTAAGCAGACTTGCAACAAGTAAGCTTGAAGAAGCTCTTAAAGGTACTAATATTTCTATTCATGATTTTAATGACGAGCAGTTAGATGAGATTTTAAGTGCCATTAAAGAATATGATTTTTACGGTAATGAAATTACGGAAATAGCTGAGCCGAAACTTCCTGTTTGGAAAATGGAGCAGTTAAAATGGCTGATTGACGACTGGAACAAAGGAGAGACAAAAGTTACAGCAGAGAAGATACAGTATCTCAAAAACCTTGATATTGAAATTGCAAAATTCAATGTGCTTAAAGGTTATCTTGTAAATGATGAGGTGAGCATAGAGCAGATTGAAAGCTTCAAGGAAAATATAGGCTTTGTAACGATGAGCGAGTTTGTGGACAGCCTTAAAGAAATAGCTTCAGATAATGAATTTGAGAAAGTGGCAATCAAAGTCGGAAATGAATTTATCATTGCAAGTAAAAAAGACGGATTTGCTATTAGTCTTGAAGACACGGGAAGAAAAGTTGTTGTTGAGGGAAAAGAATACGCTCTTAATCGTGGAAGTAGTTTCGATGAAAGCCATAAGGTAGATAAGCTAATAGATAGTGGCAAATATGAAGCCTTTAAGATAAATGATTATGCAGTAGAAAGCGAGACTCAATTAGAAAATCAAGAAGCCGTTCAGGGAAATATTTTTGACTATCTGAGCGAGGAAAAGGAAGAAGCTGCCACAGAGTCTAAAATAGATTTATCTCCCGGAAGAACGGTCTATGTGAAGCATGAAGCCTATACCATTCACGAGGTAAGTAAGAACGAAATTATAGGCAAAAATGATTTGTGGCTTGATCCTGTAAGACAAGGCAACCGTCAAATACCAATCGTAAGCTTTGCTGATGATAAAGAGCTTTTGGAAAAGATAAGTTTTGATAGACCGAAACTCATTGTGGGAGATGAAGTTCATTACAAAGATAAAGACTTTACTATAACAAGATTTGACGATATGGGCGGCGGATTAAAGACTGTTACCATAAAGGATAATGCTGAATACTTAGGTGGTATGATAACCGGCTCGGAGGTTATCCCATATAGGCTTGAAAGTGATTTGGAAAGACTATTCGGACTTGAGGATAAACCAAAAGAGAAAGCATCCAATTTCAAGATTACAGAGGAGATTTTACCCGAAAAACTCACACCGAGCGAAAGGTTAAACCAAAACCTCGAAGCTATCTCAATGCTAAATAGAGTAGAAAAAGGAGAAAGAGAACTTGACAGTACGGCACAGGAAGTTTTAGCAAAATATGTCGGCTGGGGCGGACTTTCAGAAGTATTCGATGAAGAAAAGGGCGGTCAATGGGAGGCTGCAAGAAAATTCCTAAAAGAAAATCTATCACCTTTAGAATATGAAGCAGCTAAGGAGTCTACCTTAACTGCCTTTTTTACGCCTAAAACAGTTATTGACGGCGTATATAAGACTCTTTTTGATATGGGATTTAAGAACGGAAACATCTTAGAGCCGAGTATGGGAGTTGGAAACTTTATCGGAAACCTTCCTGATGAAATGAATAAGTCCAAGTTTTACGGAGTTGAGCTTGACTCTGTCAGCGGTCGTATCGGAAAGCTTCTTTATCCTAATAGTGATATACAGATAAAGGGCTTTGAAGAAACAAGCTTCTCCAATAACTTCTTTGATGTTGCAATCGGTAATGTACCTTTCGGAGAATTTAAGGTTAATGACAGAGAGTATAACCGAAACAACTTTCTAATCCACGATTACTTCTTTGCAAAATCCATCGACAAGGTTAGAAATGGCGGTGTTATCGCTTTTATCACATTAAGCGGAACGATGGATAAGAAAGATGAAAGCATCAGAAAATATATAAATGCAAGAGCTGAGTTTTTAGGAGCAATAAGGCTTCCAAACGACACCTTTAAAGGTGTTGCTGGTACAGAAGTAACTTCAGATATTATATTCCTGAAGAAAAGAGACAGCGTTCTTGAGCGTGATGAGCCCTGGGTGCATTTAGCTGAAGATGAAAATGGTCTAACCTACAATAAATACTTTGTAGAGCATCCTGAAATGGTACTTGGCACAATGCGTGAAGTATCGGGACGATTTGGAAAGACTATTTCCTGTCTTCCAAAAGAAAATACCGATTTAAGAGAGAGCCTTGAAAAGGCAAGTAAGGAAATCTCTAAAGATAGTAAGTATGAGGAGATAGAGCTTCTTGATGATGAGATAACTTCCATTCCGGCAACGGACGATGTCAAAAACTTTTCCTATACCGTTATTGATAACGATGTGTATTACAGGGAAAACTCGCTCTTTATAAAAAAAGAGGTGTCGGATAAGAACAAAGAAAAGATTAAGGACTATCTCAAGCTGAATGAAGCCTTAAAAGATGTTATCAAAAGCCAAAAGGACGATTTCAGCGATGAAGAGATAAAGGCTTCTCAGGAGAAATTAAATGAGGTCTATGACAGCTTTTCTAAAAAGCACGGCTTTGTAAATAACCTTTCAAACACAAGAGCTTTAAGAGAAGACAGTAATTTTCCTCTTGTATCATCCATTGAGATACTTGATGAGGAAGATAACTTTAAGGCAAAGGGAGATATTTTCTCCAAGCGTACTATCACAAAGGCAAGAGTAATTGACCATGTGGATACCTCACTTGAAGCCTTGGTGCTTTCCATTTTCCAAAAGGGATATGTGGACTTTGAATATATGCAAGGTCTAACGGATAAGGACAGAAGCACTATCATTTCGGAACTTAGAGGAGAAATTTTCCTAAATATTCGAGAGGAGAATACAAGGTTTAATCAGAAACTTTCATTTGACTTTGAAGACGGCGATTTGCTGTTTAGCTGTAGTGATGAGAATAATTCCTTTAAGTATGCCTATGTAACAAAAGATGAGTATCTAAGCGGAAATATCAGAGAAAAGATAGGTATTGTGGATAGCTATATTGCAAGGCTAAGCCAGGCACAAAGAATGCTTCCAGATGAAAATACAGATGAAAAGGAATTGCTTGTAAATGAATTAAATCGCCTTGAATTTCAAAAGGCAGAGCTTCAAAAGGTTATGCCGAAAGAACTTGAAGCAAGCGAGATAAATGTCAGACTCGGTGCTACCTGGATTGAAGCAAAGGATATTGAACGATTTGTCTTTGAAACCTTAAAGACACCGGGCTGGGCAAGATGGGATATAAAGGTTAAGTTTTCTCATCTTACAAGTGAATGGAATGTTGAGGGGAAAAATAAAGATAGGGGAAATGACCTTGCGGAAATGACTTATGGTACAGGAAGAGTGAGTGCCTATAAGTTGATTGAAGATGCCTTAAACCTTAAAGAAACGAAGGTATTTGACCAGATAATAAATCCTGACGGTTCTAAAACATCGGTCTTAAATAAAAAAGAAACCATGCTTGCAGGACAAAAACAGGAGCTTCTAAAAGAAGAGTTTAAGAACTGGATATTTAACGATCAGGAGCGAAGAAACAGGCTTGTAAAGGTATATAATGAGAAATTCAATTCAATCCGCAATCGTGAATATAACGGCAGTAATCTTACCTTTGAGGGTATGGGCGAGGGAATTGACCTATATGAACATCAAAGAAACGCTATCGCAAGAATTCTTTATGGTGGAAATTCACTTCTTGCCCATGTAGTAGGTGCCGGCAAGACCTTTGAAATGGTGGCAAGCTCTATGGAAGCAAAAAGGCTTGGAATGTGTACGAAGTCATTATTTGTTGTTCCTAATCACTTGACCGGACAAATCGGAAGAGAGTTTATGCAGCTTTATCCGTCCGCCAATATCATGGTGGCCGACAAGAAAGATTTTGAGCCGAAAAATAGAAAAAGATTTATCGGAAAGATTGCAACAGGCGAGTATGATGCGGTAATAATCGGGCATAGTCAGTTTGAGAAAATTCCGATGAGTAAAGAGTATCAACAAAAGCATATTCAGGATCAGATTGATGAAATCATTAACTATGTTGAAGAATACAAGCACGACAGAAATCAGAATTTCACGGTTAAAGAGCTACAAAAGACAAGAAAGAAGTTGGAAGCAAGGCTTGAAAAACTAAATGATGATTTCAAAAAAGATGATGTTATTACCTTTGAAGAACTTGGCGTTGATAAGCTGATAGTCGATGAAGCACACAACTACAAGAACCTTTACCTTTATACAAAAATGAGAAATGTAGCAGGCATTGGACAGTCTGAAGCCTTTAAGTCTTCCGATATGTTTATGAAGTGCCGCTATATGGACGAGATGACAAACGGAAAAGGTATCGTATTTGCCACAGGAACGCCTGTCAGTAACTCGATGACGGAGCTTTATACCATGCAGAGATATTTGCAGTATGATGATTTAAAGAAAAATGGTTTGGAGCATTTCGACTCATGGGCTTCTACATTTGGTGAAACACAGTCAGCTTTTGAGCTTTCTCCTGAAGGAACCGGATATAGGGTTAAGACAAGATTTTCAAAGTTCTATAATCTTCCGGAGCTTATGAGTATGTTTAAGGAAGTGGCAGATATTCAAACTGCAGATATGTTAAATCTTCCTACACCTGAAGCCCACTATGAAGTTGTTAAGACAATGCCGAGCGATGAACAGAAAGAGATATTAAAAGGTTTGTCTGAAAGAGCGGATAAGGTCAGAAATAGGGAAGTTGAGCCAGAAGAAGATAATATGCTGAAGATTACTAATGACGGAAAGAAACTTGCCTTAGATCAGCGTTTAATCAATCCTTTGCTTCCTGATAATCCTGATAGTAAGGTCAATGTCTGCGTGAAAAATGTATTTTCAATATGGGATAAGACAAAAGAGAATAAGTCAACACAGCTTCTTTTTTCGGATATGTCTACACCAAAAGGTGATGGAGAATTTAATATCTATGATGATATAAGGGATAAACTTGTGGCAATGGGAATACCGAAAGAAGAGATTGCTTTTATCCACGAGGCTAATTCCGATAAGCAAAAGGATGAGCTTTTTGCAAAGGTAAGAAAAGGAGAAATCCGTATCTTAATGGGTTCGACTCAGAAAATGGGAGCAGGTACTAATGTGCAAAACAAACTGATTGCAATGCATGATTTAGATGTGCCGTGGAGACCGGCAGACCTTGAGCAGCGTGCGGGTAGAATTGTTCGTCAGGGAAATGAAAACAAAGAAGTAAATATCTATCGTTACATTACCGAGAACACCTTTGATGCCTACCTTTGGCAGACCATTGAGAACAAGCAAAAGTTCATTTCTCAGATAATGACAAGCAAGACTCCTGTCAGAGTGGCGGAAGATGTGGACGAAAGCAGTCTTAACTATGCGGAGATTAAGGCACTTGCAACAGGTGATCCGAAAATCAAGGAGAAAATGGACTTGGATAATGAGGTAACGAAACTTAAAATGCTGGAAGCCAATTACAAGTCAAATCGCTACCGTTTGGAAGACAAGGTTGCAAAAACCTATCCTGATGAAATTGCAAAGCTTGAGAAACTTATCGAAGCCGTTAAAAAGGATATATCAAGCATAGAGCCATTAGGAGATGGCGAAAATAAGTTTACTTCCATAACCATTAACGGAGCGAAGATAACGGATAAAAAAGAAGCAGGCGAAAAGCTACTTGAAGCTATAAAGACAGTAAAGATAAATGAGAGCAAAGTTATCGGCAAATATAGAAATATGGACTTGGAAGTAAGCTACAACTTTTTTACCAATGAGCATAACTTCAGCTTAAACGGTGCTTCTAAAACGATAGGAGAGCTTGGAACGAGTGCAGACGGTAATATTACAAGACTTGATAATGCCCTTGAGAAAGTGCCTGACAAACTAAAAAGGCTTGAAGAAAAACTCATCAGCACCAAAGAGCAGCTTGAAAATGCCAAAGAGGAATTAAAAAAGCCTTTTGAAAAGGCGGATGAGCTGAAAACTAAGGTATTAAGACTGGCAGAGTTAAACAAGCTCCTTGATATGGGAGAGGTGGAAGAAAAGGGAAATCCAAATCCATTAGTGGAAGATGTAAAAAGAGCCATTATTGACTTCTGTAACAGAGAGTATGAAGAAAATCATAGCTATGATGAATTTAATACGCTGTACCCTGATTTAAAGCATATCGGTATTGCCTATACGAATACGCCTGATGAAAAGCACGAGATACAGTTTGAACTTAATCTTGAGGACTTTACGGCTACACAACTTGTAAATGGCAAAGAGATAAGCCATTACGATTATGTCAAAGAAAACGGCAGCGAAGAAAAGGCTCTTGATTGCATGAAGTTTGAAATGGAAAACGGCGAATTTAGTGCATTTGTTTTTGTTGATGAGGAAGAATTAAGACAGGCGTTAGGTCTTGAAATTGATGATGAAGGTAATTTCTATGATCCGCTTGCAAAGGACTTGGATAATGACGGCGTGCCTGACAGATATGACAACGACTTTAGGGATAGCGACTACTTTGAGTCTACCTATGATGTGGAAAATAATCTCCACGCAAAGGAAGAAAAGCCGTCTATCTTAGGGCAGATTAAGTCGTTCCAGTCGGAACAAAGAGAAAAAGAAGTAAAAGATACAAAATCAAAAGAACATGATGAACGATAAGGGACTTAAATCAAGCCCCTTTTCTATTTTTAACAACAAATATGGAGGTATGAATAATGAATTACAAGGAAATGAGAAATACCATCGAGCAGATGGCAAACGAGAACTACGAGGACTTTACAAAGGCTCTTATCAGTTTTGAAAAGGGCGTGAATGACAAGGAAGCATTGGATATATTGTATGACAACTATACAAATAACGACTCACTAACACTGCTTAACGAGGAATTTGACTATATGATTGATGAGCTTCGTGAAAGCGGTCAGATTAAGGAGAATGAGACTCTTGAAAAAGAGGATAATGACTTGGTAAATATTGTCGGTAATGTGGTAGGCGAAGTCGAGGTAGTAGAACGAGAAAACAAGAACGGAGGAGCCTTTAAGGTAGTCAATTTCTCCATTGTATCAAAAGACGATGAGGGCAATAAGCACTATACAAATTGCTCTGCTTATGGAGAAAAGGGCGATATTCCAAAGGACTTTAAGCAAGGAGATTTTGTAAAGCTCTTCGGTCAGGAGCGAAAATCCATTGATGATAATGGCAAAGAGCATACGAATATAAGGATACTTGCTTCTAAACTCTTAAAAGCCAAAGAGCAAATGAAGAGTCAGGAAGAAAAGAAAGAGTCCGTCCTTGGAGCAATCAAAAAGTTTAAGGCAGAAGAAAAAACAAAGCCTACTGAGAAAAAAGAAGCTTCCAAAGAAGCGGAAAGATAAAGAATTGTCGGTGCGGTCTTCGGACTGCACCGGCTTTTTTGTATATGGAATAAATTCTAAATTTATGGTAAAATATATGAAATGAAACTTCATGAACACGAATTAGAGAGGTGAAGATATGAAGGTTAGCTATAATGGATTATGGAAAATACTAATTGATAAGAATATGAATAAAAAAGATCTGGCAGAAAAAGTATCTTTAGCACCGGCTACTATAGCAAAAATGGGTAGAGGTGAATTTGTCAGTATGGAGATTTTATATCGAATCGGCAAAAAATTGAATGTCGATTTTGCGGATATGGTTTCAATTGTTAATGGTGAGGAGAGTGAATAATATGAGTGAGGTTAAAAATTATTCAAGAAATAAGGACTTCAATGAGGCTACAAGAGTACAAATGCCTGCGTTGGTTCATTTATCTCGCCTGGGATATAAGTATTTCGGGAAAATAACTGAAGATATGAAGGGTATTAAGTATGATGGAGATACTAATATTCTTTTAGAAGTTTTTAAAGATCAATTCAAAAAATTAAACCCTGCTCATGCTGGAGAAGTTGAAGAAGTTTTAAGAAACATAAGGCAGGAATTGGACAATGACGATTTAGGCAAGAGTTTTTATAAGAGATTAGTGGCAATTTCTCCAACAAAACTCATTGATTTTGAAAATATAAACAACAATACTTTCCATTATACTGCTGAGTTTACTTGTAAAAATGGACAGGATGAATTCAGACCGGACATTACACTTTTTGTAAATGGGCTTCCTCTTGTATTTATTGAAGTTAAGAAGCCTAATAATAAAGGTGGAATGGTTGCGGAAAGCAAGAGGATGAATGACCAAAGATTTCCAAACAAGAAATTTCGAAGGTTTATTAACATCACTCAACTAATGATTTTCTCTAATAATATGGAGTATGAAACCTTGGGAGGAATAACACCTATTCAGGGTGCGTTTTATTGCACTGGGGCAAGAGATACAACAAAATTCAATTGTTTTAGAGAAGAAAATCCTGGCAACAATGATGTAGCTCCATTTATCCAAGATTTTCCGTATTTGGATATAAATCAAGATATGGAAAAGCAAATTCTATCAGATTTTAATTGCCAAGTAATCCATACATCTCCAGAATATCAGACTAACTTAAATGAGAATACGCCGACAAACAGAATAATTACATCAATGTGTTCAAAACAAAGACTGTTATTTCTTCTGAAATATGGATTTGCTTATGTAAGAATAGATAGAGAAATTGATGGTGGTAAGATTGAAAGCTTAGATCAAAAGCATATTATGAGATACCAACAATTTTTTGCAACGCTTGCTGTAATAGAAAAACTGGAAGAGGGGATTAAATCAGGTGTTATTTGGCATACACAAGGCAGTGGAAAAACAGCATTGTCTTACCACTTAACCTATGCCCTAACAGATTATTATGCAAAACAGAATAAAGTAGCTAAGTTTTATTTTATTGTAGATAGATTAGATTTGTTAGAGCAAGCATCTTCAGAATTTGAAGCAAGAGGTTTAGTGGTCAAAACTGCAAGTAGCAGAAAAGAACTGATGGCTCAATTCAGAACAAACCAATCTCAAGACGGAAACAGTGGAAAAACAGAAATCACAGTTGTCAACATTCAAAGATTTGCTGAAGATAAAGAAAAAGTCGTGATTAACGATTATGACACAAATCTTCAAAGAATATTTATCATTGATGAAGCACATCGAGGATATAATCCGAAAGGCTGTTTCTTGGCAAATCTGTTTGATGCGGATCAAGAATCTATAAAGATAGCCTTGACCGGAACTCCTTTGCTTAAAGAAGAAAGAGCTTCATGGAAAGTGTTTGGTAATTACTTGCATACTTATTATTATGACAAGTCAATTCAAGATGGGTATACCCTGAAAATAATAAGGGAAGACATTGAAACTTCATACCGCGAAAAACTTTCTGAAATTTATGACAGTATTGAGCATTTGGTTGAGAAAAAAGATATAAAGAAAAGCTATATAGTAGAACACGATTCCTATGTGAAAGAGCTTTTACGATATATTATCTCGGATTTGAAAAAATTCAGAGAAATTCAGGGAGACGATACATTAGGCGGAATGGTGATTTGCGAAACAAGTGAGCAAGCAAGGAAACTATTTGCTTATTTCGATGAAATACAAGAAGAACTGAATTGCAACGCTTCTGTAAAAAGTAAGTTAAAAGCGGGGTTAATTCTTCATGATAGCGATGATAAAGAGACAAGAAAAGAAATAGTTAATGATTTCAAGAAAAATAATACAATAGATATTCTTATTGTGTTTAATATGCTTTTGACCGGATTTGACGCTCCAAGACTAAAAAGGCTATATTTCGGGAGAAAATTGAAAGATCATAATCTTCTACAAGCTTTGACGAGAGTTAACAGACCTTACAAAGAAAATTACTATGGATATGTCATTGATTTTGCAGATATTAAAAAGAACTTTGATGAGACAAATGAAGCTTATCTAAAAGAACTTAACAGGTTTAAGGATCCTGCTGAAACAGGCGATGGAAATACAATGGATACACTGAGCCAAGTTCTTGAAAGTCCCGAAGAATTAGTTGCAAAGATGAAAGAAGTAAGGCAAGTTTTATTTAACTATACCATAGACAATGCAGAGGATTTTAGCTCCGAAATATCAACAATAGATGATAAAGAAGAGTTGTTAAAGTTAAAAAAGGTGCTTATATCTGCAAGAGATTTGTGCAATATTGTAAGAACTTTTGGCGATGAGGAATTGAAACAAAAATTTGAAAAACTTGAGATAACAAAGTTGCCTTCAATGATTTCTGAGGTTTCACATTGCATAGATATTATCAACCAAAAAGAAGTTTTCAGTATGCATGATGAAACGAAGCAAATTGTTAATAAGGCGATGGAGGATATAGAGTTCAGTTTCAAATCTATAAGCAAAGAAGAAATGAAAATTATATCTGGAGGCATTGAGATAAAGGAAAAATGGAAAAAAACCATAAATGAATTTGCCGAAAATTTCGATCAAGATGATCCAGAATATATCACACTTAGAGAAGCTTTCATGCAAAGATTTAAAGAACATGGTTTTGTAATTGACAGTATCAAAGAATTTAATGAGCAATCGGAAGCATTGGAAGATGTTTTGAAAAAATTGGCTGAAATTAAGAGGAAAAATACTGCTATATTACGAAGATATAATGGCGATACTAAGTTTGCTCGTGTGCATAAGAGGATAAAGGAAGAAAATGAGCGAAGAAGGATGACTTCAGCAACTCCAATTGCTTCTGAATACGATGAGGATATTGTTGATGTGCTGAATACAATAAAGAGAAATATTGATAGTAAGGTTTATGATCGTAACGACATATTGAAGAAAGATGCGTATTTTGAGCAAACTGTGATGAAGGAAATAACAGACTCAATGAACAGCATGAATTTTTCAAATAGCCGTGAAGATAGGTCATTTATTCAATTCAGAATAAGTCGAGAATATCTTGATCAGTACAACTCTTACTACATGTATGCTTAAGGGAGAAAGTATGAATATTAAGGAACAGACTATACAGTTAATAGATAATTTAAAAGCTACTTGCCAAGTTTATGGACTTGGCAACGATGGAAATGAATATAAAATAATCACTCAAGTATTTCTTTTCAAGTTCTTGAATGATAAATTCGGAGTGGAAGTCAAAAAAATTAGTGAAAGACTTCGCAATGCGTCTAAATGGGAAGAAGAATACAGAAAAATGACAGAGGATGAAAGGCTTGATTTATTCGATCAGCTTTCTCCGGATATTCCAAGATTAAATCCAGAACATTTAATATCAAACTTATGGAATCAGCAGTCAAAAGGCGGTTTTGATGTCATTTTCGATTCTACGATGATGGATATTGCAGACAAGAATAAGGAAATATTCTCCACAGAAACAACTGAAAAAACAAAAATAGCTTTATTTGAAAAAATAACTACCAATGTTACAGACGATGCACAAAGAGCTCCTTTTGCACGAGCTTTGGTGGATAAACTTATCAATTTTTCTTTTGATGAAGCATTTAATGAACATTATGATTTTTTTGCAGCTATATTTGAGTATTTGATTAAAGACTATAATACAGCTGGCGGTGGAAAATATGCTGAATACTACACTCCTCATGCAATAGCGACAATTATGGCTCGCTTGCTTGTGGGAGAAAATAAGGATTTGCACAACATAGAATGCTACGATCCTTCGGCGGGAACAGGCACACTGCTTATGGCGTTATCACACCAAATTGGCGAAGATAGGTGTACTATCTTTTCTCAGGATATATCTCAAAGAAGTAATAAAATGTTGAAGTTAAACCTTATTTTGAATGGCTTAGTTTCTTCTTTAGATCATGCTATTCAAGGAGATACCTTAGTTAGCCCGTATCATAAAAGCGATGATGGGAAAGAACTTAGACAATTTGATTATGTAGTATCCAATCCACCTTTTAAAATGGATTTTTCTGAGAATAAAGCGAAATTAGATCAAATGCCCGTTCGTTTTTGGGGTGGCGTTCCGAAAATTCCTGCTAAGAAAAAAGAGAGTATGGCAATTTATACGCTCTTCATTCAGCATGTCATAAATTCGCTTAAAAGCAATGGAAAAGGTGCGATTGTTGTTCCAACTGGATTTTTAACGGCAAAATCAGGTGTTGAAAGTAAGGTGTTAAAACACATTGTTGATAAAGAAATTATTAGTGGAGCAATTAGTATGCCGTCCAATGTTTTCGCAAATACCGGCACAAATGTATCTGTTTTATTCTTTGATAAATCAAAGGAGAACAAGAAAGTTGTCCTTATTGATGCTTCTAAGTTGGGAGAAGAATACAAAGACGGTAATAATCAAAAAAGAAGATTGCGTCCGGAAGAAATCAATAAAATAGTTGATACATTTAACAATAAAGAAGCTGTAGAGGATTTTTCCGTTGCGGTTACTTATGAGGAGATAAAAGAAAAGAAGTATTCACTTGCAGCTGGTCAATATTTTGATGTAAAGATTGATTATGTCAAATTAACACAAGAAGAATTTCAGGCAAAAATGGATGAGTATCAGGCAAAATTAAAAGAATACTTTGCAGAGGGAGATAAGCTCAAAACCGAGATTATGGAACAGTTAAAGAAGGTGAAGTATGAGTAAACTTACAAAGTACAAATTCAGTGATTTATATGAAATGAGTTCGGGCATATCTTCATCAAAAGCGCAATCTGGACACGGTTCTCCATTTGTATCATTTAGTACGGTGTTTAATAATTATTTTCTTCCCGAGGAATTATCGGATTTAATGAATACATCTATTAAAGAACAAGAAATATATTCTGTAAAAAAAGACGATGTATTTATTACGAGAACAAGTGAAACAGTGGATGCTTTAGCGATGAGTTGTGTTGCGATAAAGGACTATCCAAAAGCAACTTTTAGTGGTTTCGTGAAAAGACTAAGACCTAAAACAACGGGGATTGTGTACTCGAAATATATTGCTTTTTTCTTGAGAAGTAAGTATTTTCGGAAAGTGTTGGATTGTAATACTATAATGACCTTGAGGGCAAGTTTTAATGAGGATATTTTTTCGTTTTTGTATGTATATTTGCCTGATTATGAAGAACAGGTAAGAATTGGCGATTTATTATATAAAATAGAAATGAAAGTTCGGACAAATAATAAGATAAACGATAATTTAGCGGCTTAATCAGCAATAGTAGCTTGTCCATTCATCAACATAGGAAGTAACCAATCACGAAGATTGATTAACTCGACGGTTTCATTTTTGTTCTTCAATATGCTGACACGGATTTTATGCAGGAAGTTTTCATAGTCCAATATAATTTTTTCATCCGGAACAACAACATTCAGTATTGCCAAATTAGCCTCGCTGAGAGATGCTCTTGTTGATGCCATACACGAATTATGGAGAAATTTATATATGCCATCGCTACCTAAAAATGAACGTATGTATTCCCTGTAATTAGGATTGTGAACACAAATTTTTCCAAGAGCTACATTGAACGCACCCTCTATTCCGTATCGAACTGCACCAGCATCTCCGTATTTGTCCATAAGTATGTCAAAGCGGTCAACTATACTAAGATTTTTTGTTCGAGGAATATATGTTATGTGCGTATCGCTATCATAATCTCTGTTTTGAATGAAACGCACATAACCTTCTTTTGGCTCATATACAAATTCACTTTTAGGTGGTTGACTATTGCTTTCCCAACTTACCAATTTGAGCAGTGGAACAACATTCCAGTTCTCTGGAATATTACGTTTTAGTTGTTCGTTCCAAACCATCTTACCGCCAGATGAGCAGTATGGCTTTCCGTTTTCGTCTGGAAAATCAAATTGTGTGAACCAGTAGTCGTAAATAAGCTTAGCTTGCTGCTCTAAATTATCGTTTAACATACATCCCATAACTCTTGTGGGTGGCGAGAGTTAAATCAGGGGACTACCCACTCCGTAGTCGTTCTCTAAGTTAAACAAAAGGAGAATTGACTAATGAAACAAAATTTAATTACAGATGTCGTTCAGGCTATGTTACCTTTCTTGAACAACGCACAGACAGAACGCTTGCAAGAGGTATTGCAGCATACGCTTTTTGGTTATGAGGTAACAAAAATTGAAAGTGAAAAGGAAATCTCGGAGCAGAACTATGTGGAACTGTTCCTATCAGCAAAGCGAATCGAGGGCTGTTCCGAGAAATCTCTTAAATACTACAAAGCAACTATCGAAATGATGATTGCGACTGTCGGCAAAAGTGTAAAGCACATTGAAACCGACGACATAAGGCGATACCTGACCGAGTATCAGGAAAAGAAAAAATCAAGCAAGGTTACAATTGATAATATCCGCCGCATTCTTTCCAGCTTCTTTTCGTGGCTTGAGGACGAGGACTATATACTGAAAAGCCCTGTAAGGCGAATACATAAGGTCAAAACCGGCACTAACATTAAAGAAACATATTCCGATGAAGCGTTAGAGCTTATGAGAGATAATTGCACAGAGCCGAGAGATTTGGCAATGATTGATATGCTGGCTTCAACGGGTATGCGTGTCGGCGAAATGGTGTTGCTCAACAGAAATGATATTGATTTTAACGAGCGAGAATGTATCGTGTTCGGTAAAGGCAACAAGGAACGAGTGGTCTATTTTGACGCACGAACAAAGATACATTTGCAAAATTACCTAAACAGCAGAACCGACGATAACCCAGCACTTTTTGTATCGCTGAAAGCACCGCACGAAAGGCTGAAAATCGGCGGTATAGAAACAAGGCTAAGAGAATTTGGAAAGCAATTAGGACTGCACAAGGTACACCCGCACAAGTTTAGGCGTACCCTTGCAACTATGGCAATAGACAAAGGAATGCCCATTGAGCAACTGCAACAACTCTTGGGGCATAGAAAGATAGATACGACCTTGCAGTACGCAATGGTAAAACAAAGCAATGTAAAAATTGCTCATCGAAAATATATCGGATAAGCGGAGGAACTATGAACAAGATAAATTACAAGTCAGTCCCAATAAAAAGGATAGGTAAGGTTGTAACAGGGAAAACACCGGCAACGGCACATAAAGAATTCTACGATGGACAATATATGTTTATTTCTCCAACAGAATTACACGGAGGATACTTTGTAAAAAAATCAGAAAAAACATTAACAGAAGCCGGATTAAAAAGCGTTAAATCTAATTCGATTGACGGAACAAGTATCTTAGTGGGCTGTATAGGTTGGGATATGGGAAATGTTGCGATGTGTAATGAAAAGTGTGCAACAAATCAACAAATTAATTCTATAACGGAAATAAAAGAAGAATATAATCCATATTATGTTTATTATTGGCTATGTGGAAAAAAAGAATATTTGTTTTCGATAGCATCAGTAACAAGAACACCTATACTAAGTAAAAGTGTGTTTGAAGAAGTTCTTGTCCCGTTACCTGAAAAGAAACAACAGGACAATGTGGTTAATATATTGCTTAGAATTGATAAAAAGATAGCGTTAAATGAACAGATAAACGATAATTTAGCATACCAACTCAAAGATATTTATAATTATTGGTTTAATCAGTTTGATTTTCCTCATAACGACAAACATCAGTATAAGGCTGATGGAGGTCTGATGATATGGAATGATAAAATCAAATGTAAGATTCCAGCTGGTTGGGAGATAAAATCATTTGGCGAGTTATGTTCTCTTCGCAACGGTATCAACTACGATAAGAGTGTTGAAGGAGACAAAATGTATAGGATAATAAATGTACGAAATATATCTTCCTCCGACCTCATATTAAATGAAAATGACTTGGATGAAATAAGTCTTCCACAAAAACAAGGCAATAAGTACTGTGTGTCTGAGAACAGTATTATCGTCGCACGAAGTGGTATACCGGGAGCTACAAGAATCCTGCAAAAACCAAGTAGCAATATTATTTTTTGTGGATTTATTATCTGCTGTACTCCTTGTGATGATATATATAAATATTACTTAATGTTCTACCTGAAACAGTTAGAAGGTAGTGCCGCTACCAAAACAGGAGGTTCAATTTTGCAGAATGTGAGTCAAGATACACTAAGTAACTTGCCTGTTCCTATTCCACCACAATCATTGTTGCGAGAGTTTAATCAAATTGTTTCGCAATCTTTGGAGCTTATTCATAGTAATATGCAAGAAAATACACAATTATTGAAACTCCGTGACTGGCTTTTACCTATGCTAATGAACGGTCAAGCTACCATTAGCGACTGATACGGTAAATTATCGTTTATATTACTATCTCTCCATCTCTTTCCCCATATATTTCTCATAGTTTTTCCTAATTTGATACAGTTCGGTCATCTCGGTTTTTGAGGAAGAATACTCTTGCATAAGGGTATTCTTTTTTTTGTTCAGTTTTTCAAGTTCCTCAAAAATCTGCTTGGAATTTGGCATTTTAGAGTATGACTTTTTAAGGTCGGCAAGGGCTTTTTCGTACAAGAGAATTTCCAATTTATGCTCACCGGCAAAGGCTTTGTCAGTAGGGTCTTTCTTATATGCCTGATAAATTTGGCGGTATTTCGTAACAGTATGTACTTGCTCCATAGTAGTGGAAAGGGTAGCTATTTTCTCGTCAAGTAACTTAATTTTGTCTTGTAAGCTTTGCCTTTTGTCCGCACTTTTCTTAATAAAATCATCAAGCTGAGCAAGAGACTTAAAGCCTTTTTCACGCATTAAGATAACAGTATCTGATGCTACTTGTAGGTTGTGTTTGGTAGCCCAGAATTCATATCCCTTGCTTGATTGTGCTTTCTCGTTATTGGCAATGTCGATAATATTTCCGACACGCTTTTTAACGGCGAATGTCTTTTGATTAGCGTTTTCTAAAATTCTTTCTTTGAGTCTTTCTTCTGTATAATCTTCTCCGATAGTCTTTGCTCTTGTAAATCTTTCCTTATCTTTATGCTTAAAAGCGATGTGCTTACCGTGCTTAATTTCATAGCCGAGATCCGCCATCTTTTTTAAGAATTCGTCCCAGTCCTTTGACTGTTTTATCATTCTGTCAATGTCAAACTGAAGCTTGCTTTTCCAAGAAGTTCCGTTCTTAGCTTGCTCATTTTCATACCAGGATTTGCCGTTCGTCTTATACTTTTTCTTAAATCTTTCGTAGTATTCGTCAATGACTGACAGGCTATTTTCTCTGCAGAGCTTATCGCTTTGATAACGGATTTGATGGTAGCTTCTCTTGTTGGATTGATAGCATTTTCCTGTTACCATATTTACATTATTAAAAATGATATGGTTGTGTATATGCCCTTTGTCAATGTGTGTGGAGAGGATAAATTCATACTCATCTTTAAGTATTCTATTGCAAAGCTCCAGACCAATTTGGTGTGCCATTTCAGGCGTAGCTTCGCCCGGCAAGAACGACTGAATAAGATGTCTTGCAAGCACAGAACCTCGAACATTCGCTTCTTCTCTTCGCCTTAAAAATTGTGTATGAGCGGAAGCTGTGTGGCATTTATTGGTGCTGATCAGGATTTTTTCATCCGTCTTTTCGGCATTGGTTATATAGTCAATCGCCAAATTAAGCGTAGATTTTATTGGGTGAATTTTCGTTATTGCCATTACTTATCATCTCCAGTTTCGGCAGTTCTTCCAAGCAGAAGAGAGTGAATTTGCCATATCTCTTTTGAAATGTGGTCTATCTGTTTTTTCATATCATTGATGTCATCGCTGTAAATAATGCCTGTCGAATTCACTCGTTTTGCAATCTGATTGATGTTGCTTGTAGCGTTATAAAGAAGTCCCTGCAAATCTGCAAAGAGCTGTAAATCAACCTGATAAATCTCCTTTTCAAGAACGCATTTTCTAATAAAAAGGTTCATATTTTTGCACTTGGCAAGTTTTCGTTTCTCTTCAAAAAGTGCCTTTTCTTTTTCATTAACTCTTACGATTAGCTGAATATTTCTTTCTCTGTTTTCCATAATTTTTTCTCCTTTCGGTGTATTTTGGGGTCTTAGGGTTCTCCCTAACAAGCTAAAAATTGATAAAAAAGAAGCAGTACCATAAAGGTCTGCTTCATCGATTTTTCTGTCTTTGGCTATCCAAAGACTGTGCTTGCTACAAAAGAATGATTTGTAGATTAAGCGTTAAGCGAGTATTGAGTTTTGTTAGTTATTATATCCTGCATAGGATTATTTGTCAGCGTCCTTTGAGAGCTTTTAATAAGTCGAATTATCTCTATCTCTTATGTGATTATAGTCTTTCAGAAATTCTGATTTCGGTCTTTCGATATTGTATCTGGAAGAGGAAAGTATGCCCATCTTGTATAGCTCTGATATTTTCAAGTTTACAAGGTTGATTTCCACGCCAAGCTCATTAGCAAGAGAGCGATCCGATACATCTTCATTTTCTAAAAGCCGTATGATTTCTTTATCATCAATCAGAAGATGAGCCGCAAAAATATTCGCTTCTATTTCGTGGCAGCCTAATTCTCTAAAAATAGAAACCTCATGAAAGGCATTTGCCTTTGCGTAATTTCTATGAAGTTGGTCGTGTCCAATCTCATGAGCTAAGACAACTTTCCTGATACTTGGATGTAAATCAGCGGAAAGAAAGATAAAACGGTTTTTCTGTATGACCTGATACATTCCAAGAAGATGAGTCATATTGTTCATCACTTCAAGATGAATATTAAGGTCTTTGGTAAGCTCAAAAGGATCACGAGTAAAATGCTTTCTAACCAAAGCATTGGCTTTTTCGTATATCCAATCGTTTGTCATAGCTCACCTTTATTTATCTTTCTTCTTACCATATTTCCTGTTAATATCTTTTGCTTTCCAGTAGGCTCTTGTGATTGCCTGGAATGCTTCTTCCATATCTTCTTCGGGCAGAGTACCGCCTGCAAACATACTGCTTACTCCCTCGGCTAAAGCTCTGACTTTTGCAACTTCCGTTGTGCCGTATCTATTAGAAACTTCTTCCAAAAATTCATCTTCCTCCGTCATAAGAAAGTTATAATCGCAGCCCATAACCTCTGCTATTTTTTCATAGACTTCCTTTTGCTTCGGATATCTTTTCCCTTGCTCATACAGAAGCAGTGTTCTTTTGCTGACACCGATGAGTTTTGCAAATTCGTCCTGGGTGTAGTCGTTTTCGGTTCTAAAGCTTCTCACTTTTTCTCCAAAGTTCATTTTATCCTCCTGTTAAACCTAAGTTCACCTAAAAAAACATAAAGTGAATTTAGGTACTTGCTTTTCTCTTTTTCTTTGTGTATAATTAAATAGAACTTGAGTACACTTATTATAACATCTGAAGAACTTAAATGCAATAAATATTTTGCGATAAGTTTGAAGAAATACATGAGAAACAAAGTGAGGTGAGGGTAGATGGCGAAGGGGAAAATGCTTAGGGAATTGGAAAGGCTCTATGAGAGTCATGAGCTTCCTTTTTTACCGACCAAACTGAAAGCAAAAGCCGTACTTTCGATATACAGAAATGTCGTTTGGTCAGTAAAAAATACGGCACAGTGCCTTGTCTGCGAGCAGGAAGTAACCTATGGGAGTGATTTGGGAGAGGCACTTTCATATCTGGAAAATTTTGCTCCCGATAGAGTCCTTGATGATTTTGAAGCAAGGGTCAGACATCTTTTTGAAACGAAATGGCTGATTGATATTATCGACAGTGCATTGATAAGGTTAAAAGAATATCCTGTTCACGGTCAGTGCTACTATACGATAATTCAATACTCTTATCTTAGCCGTGATAAACATTCAAACGAGGAGATAATGAGAAAGGTTGCATTAGAAAAGACATCATTCTACGAGCGGAAAAATGAAGCGATTGCCATTATGGGTATAGCACTTTGGGGATACGCTCTTCCGACTCTTTTAAAAGAAATCAGTGATGAAAAATCGAAAGGAGAACAGAGATGAAGATAATGCCCATATATGATTTGAGGAATAAAGCTGAAGTGGCTCTTCTTATGAAAAGGTTAGATGATGACACCGTGGACAGTATTGAGGGGTTGCCTGACAGTATGATTTTACTGGTACCTGAAAAAGCTTGTCCAACTATGACTCTGCAAGATTTAAAAGAAAAATTATCGGATAAAAGGCGGAAAAAAACGGAGTTGTTGCGGACTAATGACGGAGTACCTACGGACAATCATCGGACAAAGAGGGGACTCTAAGCGAACTTCATATATGTTAAAGTGTGTATAGTGGGATAGCACTAATTTAATATCACGGGCAAAGACCATAGGTGAAAAACTTATGGTCTTTTTTTACGCTCATTTTTAGGAGGCTTATGAAAAGAATAAGAAGTCCTCCACCTTCTTTTGGGTTTTAACAGGCAAATAAATTCAAAAGAACACGGAGGAAAAAATGGATAAGAAATACTATATTTTTGTTGGAGACGAAAAAATCGAAGTAGACCAAGAAGTCTATAAAAGCTACTGGCAAATTACAAATAGGGGAAGATATTTAGAGCGACTTGACAGACAAAACAAGTTGCTCTTTTTTTCTGACCTCAGCACAGAATATTCCTTTGAGGATACTATTGCCGATGAGAATTACGATTTGGAAAAAATCGTTGAAACCAAGATGCTTATCGACAAAGTTAGAGAAGCGATTGACTCATTAAACGATGAGGAAAGAGAAGTCATAGAAAGACTTTATTATCAGGATGAGTCTACAAGGATAGCGGCTAAAGCTCTTAATCTTCATAAGACATCTCTTATCAGAAAAAGGGATAGGATTTTAGCAAAGCTTAAAAAGATGCTCGAAGGAAATATCTAATCTGACTAACGAGGGAGCGGAGACAATTTGTTTTCGCTTCCTAATTTTTATTTTGAAAAAAGTGTGTCCAGGTGTGGCGAATTTTCACTGTACATAGTGAGAGGGTAATTTGCTTCTTTCGTGATAGAGCAATCTCTATCCCAAAACTTAAAAGCAACTCTCATAGCGAAAGCTATTTGTTCTTTGACAACTGAATAGACCAAGGTAGGACTTTATCCACTTGCTGAGAATTATGACCTACGCCAAGACTTTTCTGCTGATGAAAATCGGTTCAAATGAATACCGGAGCTAACCGAGGATAGAAGAAAACGAGCGATAGATAGGAATACATAAAAGATAAGTGTGGCAACTTATTTCGATGATGTAAGTGGTGATAATGATACTTCAATAGTTTAAGCTGCCTCGTCTGGAATAGGGGGCGGAGGTGAGATTCCTATGTAGCAGCCAATGCACCTACCAATGTCATAAAACTTATATTTGATAAAATGCGAGGTTATGATCATGAAAAATGAAAACAAGAAAAATGAAGATAAAAAGCAAATAGAGAAAAATTATGAGAAGAAGGTAACCTACTCAAGCAGCAAGAGCGAAAAGCTTGATTTGCTGGATATTATTGAAATGCACCTTTTAAGGTCGGTCATAAAACTATAGGGCTGACATAAAAATCCGGGTGCGGTACAATATAAGTAGTAGAAGCAATCTTCCTAAATGACTATTTGCCAAAATAAAATTTTAGGAGGGTTCTTATGAACAATAATATCGCTTGTATGTATCTTCGTCTTTCAAGAGAGGACGGGGATATTTCAGAAAGCAATTCTATTTCAAATCAAAGACAAATCATCAAGTCTTACGCTAAGGAAAACGGCATTACCATATCTAATGAGTATGTAGATGACGGCTTTAGCGGTTCTAACTTTGACAGACCGAACTTTAAGAATATGATTGAAGACTTAAACGCGGGCAAGTTTAGGATAATTATCGTAAAAGACTTATCCCGTTTCGGCAGAGATTATATCGAGTCCGGCAAATACTTACAAAAGATATTTCCCGAAAAAGGTATACGCTTTATTTCCGTAAATGATAATTACGACAGCGACAATGCTGATGTGAGCGATACCCACCTGATACTTCCTATTAGAAACTTTATTAACGACAGTTACTGCCGTGATATTTCTATGAAAGTAAAATCATCTAAGGAAGTCAAAAGGAAAAACGGAGAATTTATCGGTTCTTTCGCTCCATTCGGTTATAAGAAAGACAGTAAGAATAAGCATAAGCTTGTGGTTGACACGGAGGTTTCTCATATTGTCAGCCGTATTTTTGATATGAAAATTGAGGGATATTCCTCAAAGGCAATCGCTGATTTTCTAAACAGCATAGGTACGGTTACACCGTCCAGGCACAAGGAGAATAAAGGCGATAACTTTAACACGGGCTTTATCGTAAAAGATGCCAAGTGGGATGCCAAGATGGTCAACAGGGTCATCACCAATAAGGTATATATTGGCGTTTTAGAACAAGGCAAGACGGCAAAGCTCAATTACAAATCCAAAAGAGAAGTCGATGTAGCAAAGGATGATTGGATCACAATAGAAAATGCTCACGAAAGCATTGTTTCCAAATCCGTATTTGTACTGGCAAATAAAATGTTGCTTCGAGATGTAAAAGCTTCAAAAGAAAATCCGAGTATTCTGTCTGGAATGCTTTACTGTAAAGATTGCGGCAGCCCGATGATTAGACGAAAGGTCAAGTCAAAAGACGGCTACAACATCTTTTATATATGCTCCGAATATAACATCAAGGGCGAATGCACAAGGCATAGCGTTAAAGAAGATTATGTAATAGGTGCTACCATTCATGCTCTTAATGATTATCTTTCAAAATATAATGAGCTTCTTAAAAAGGTAAGTAAGATTGATATTTCTAAGCTCACAATCAAGGCTGATTTCGACTCCTTAAATGCGGAAAAGAAAAAGTTTGAAAGGCTTAGAGGCTCTCTTTATATGGACCTGGAAGAAGAGCTTATTACCACAGAAGAGTTTGAGAGATTTAGAAAAAACTATCTTCTAAAGATTAGGGAGATTGAGAAACAGATTATTACAAAACAAAAAACGATAGAAGAGTTAACAGAAAAAATTAAAGATAAGGGTAGTTTTGTTTCCGATATTATTCCTGATGTAGAAGAGGGTACGCTGAATAGATTATCCTTAGTATCTTTCATTGACTGCATAGAGATTGGCGAAGATAATGCCATAAACTTTGTCTTCAATAATATGGAGACGGTAAATCTAATGCAGGCGATTTTGGACAGTGAAAAATGCGATTGTAAGGCTTCAGATGAAAATAAGGTGAGAGTATTTACCATAGGCAGAGCTTATGGTGAAACCTTAGAAATGAATATGCCCAAACTTGCAGTGGGAGGTGTTTGCTGATGGCAAGAACTTCCAAAAGATATGTTCAAAAAGCTGAGAATAGCACTGAAAAGATATTCTATAAAGCAGGTATTTACACAAGGCTGTCATCTGAAAGAAAAGAAGAATGGAGAGAGAAATCTTCTTCCATTGAAACGCAGGTGCTTTGCTGTAAAGAATATGCCTTGAAAGAAAACATTAAGGTATTAAACACATACACGGATTACGAATACAGCGGAACAAATTTTGAAAGACCTCAGTTTCAGGAGATGATGCAGGATATTAAGGATAGAAAGATAAACTGCATTATCATAAGAGACTTATCAAGACTTGGCAGAGATTATCTTGAAATGGGAAGACTGATTGATAAAGTATTTCCGTTTTTAGGTGTTAGATTTATCTCGGTTAATGACAAGGTGGATACCGTAAAGGACTTGGACTCTAAAAAGTCATTTGAGGTAACGCTTAAAAATATCGTCAACGATATGTATGCCAAAGATATTTCCGTCAAGATAAAAACAAGTAAGCATAACAGGGCAAAAAACGGATATTTTATCGGCACTGTTCCGCCTTATGGATATAAGGTTGTAAAGCTGAAAGAGGGACAGAAATTAGAGGTAGATGAAAAAGTTCGCTTTATAGTAGAAGAGATGTTTCGTTTAACGCTTGAGGGAAAAAGCCAATATGAAGTTGCAAAATACCTTAATAAAAAAGGCTATGCCACAGGGATGGTTTACTACAAGACCGGAAGAGTTTACAGGCTTGAGGGAGAACCACAGTGGCATAAGTCAACTATTTCTAAAATCCTCACAAATAGAGCCTATACCGGCACATTGGTGCAGGGGAGAAGGCAGCAAAATCTTGCAAAGGGTGTAAAACAGCATTTCGTAGAGGAAAATGAGCAGATAATATTTGAAAATGCTCACGAGCCTATTATCTCAAAAGAAGATTTTGAAAAAGTGCTTGAGGGTAGAAAACAAAGACTTGAAAATCATCCTTTCGCTGCTAAAATGCACGACTTTGAAAGAGATTACGAGAATAGATATAAGGGCTTGGTTTTCAACGATAACACAGGCAAAGAGCTTTTCAGAAGAACAAGAATATATGGTAAAAATCAGGACAGGCTTTACTATTCTTTTCAAAATGACACATCTACGGGAACACTTGAAAAAGAAAAAAGTGTCTTTGTCATGGAAAAGGATTTAGATAAGGCAATATCGGATAAGGTATCCGAGTTTATTACCAAAGCTACAAGTAAGAAAAAGTTTATTGAAAGAGTGTCTTTGAGGTTTGATGAGGGACTATCCCTTGCCATAAAAGATATTGATAAGCTGAAAGATAAGGTGCTGAAAGAAGATCTGCTCATTCAAAAGGCGTATGAGGAATATAGCCTTGGAAAGATTGAAAGGGAGCTTTATTCACTGAAAAGAGAAATTGCTCTAAGCCATATAGCCACGATTAACAATGAAGTAATAGCTCTTGAAAACAAGTCAAAAGAGATTGAAAAGGAAAAGAGAAAATCACTTAAATGGATAAGAGATGTATTTTCAGCAAAGGGAATTGAAAAGATTTCAGGCGATTTAATTCACAGCCTTGTAGAAAAGATAATCGTTTATGACAATCACAACTTCAAGGTGGTTTTCAAATTTAATATGGATATGCTGATGGGAGGTGTAGAAAGTGAGTAAGATAGCCCTTTATATCAGACTTTCCGTAGAAGATCAGATGAAGAAAGACGAAAGCGAGAGTATCATCAATCAAAGGCAATATCTGAATGACTATCTCAATAGAAATGAAGAGTTTAAGTCTTTTCAAAGGGAAGAATATATTGATGACGGCTATACCGGAACAAACGAAAAGCGTCCTTCTTTTCAAAGAATGCTTGAGGAAGTAAAGTCCGGAAAGATTAACGCAATCATCGTAAAAGACCTATCGAGATTTATGAGAGATTATATTGCTCTTGGCGATTACCTTGAAAATATCTTCCCGTTTCTTGGTATCAGATTTATAGCCATAAATGACGGCTATGACAGTGCCAAAGAAAAAGGAAATGGAACAGACCTTGATATTCAGTTCAAGGGGCTGCTTTATGACTTCTATACAAAGGATATTTCGCAGAAGATTAAGTCGGTTTCAACGGAACTTAAAAAGCAAGGGAAATTCCTTGCCTGGAGTCCGCCACTTGGTTATATGAAAGATCCGGCTGATAAGCATAATATCATCATTGATGAAAAAACGGCTTGGATAGTCAGAAAAGTATTCGACTTAGCTTTAAGCGGAATGGCTACCAGAAAGATTGCAGCCGTAATGAATGCGGAGAATATCCCAACACCGAATGAGCGTAAAAAAGAGCTTACCAATATGGACTACGAGTATAACATCGTATATTCGGGAAACAGAAAAAATCCTACTTGGACAAACGGAACTGTAACGGATATGCTCTCAAATGAAAATTACACAGGTACTTATGTCTTCAATATGCAAGAGAAATCAGTGCTGACACCCGGAAGCTTCAAATTTCATCCAAAAGAGGAATGGGGCAGGGTATATAACCACCATGAAGCGATTATCTCTCAGGAAGAATTTGATAATGTTCAAACTATAAAAGAAAGCAGACGCTTTATTAAAGGTAAGAACACTGATTATCCCTGGAGACAGCATTCACCACTTCAAGGCTTTGCTAAATGCCCTACTTGTAATCACATCTTGGGATTTATTCAGTCAAAAAGACCGAGACTTGATGGGAGCGTAAGAGTACACAGGTATTTTCATTGCAGAATTTGTAAATGCAACAATGTGGAACATAAGAACTCAAGGGCTGAGAAACTGGAAGAACAGGTTTTAGCTCTTATTAAAGAAAAATATGGCGAGGTTAAACCTGAGCAAAAGGATAAGACAAGCGTTAGAGGTTTGGAAAAACAAGTCGCAAGACTGGAAGCTAAAAAGACTTCAGACTTTGAAAAATACAAACTCGGAAAGATGACAAAGCTCAAATTCATAGAAAGTAAAAAGAGCATCGACAAAGACCTTGAAAGCTTATCGGAAAGAATAGATGAACTTTCTAAGCAAGATGAGGTCGTTAAGGACAATGAGCTTACGAGAGAGCTAATGGAAAAGTACATTGACTCTGTTCTATGTGAGGGAAGCATCGTTCAAAAAATCATATGGAAATAGACGCAAGAGGGAGTGAGAAATCACTCTCTTTTGTTGTCTAAAAATAGACAATATATTTTGTGTCATTCGCTTGACACGAGAGGGCTCAGGGAACTTCCTAACAGAAACTTACATATCTCTCAGACGACTAGAAAATGAGGCAATTAAGCTTTATATGGGGGATGCAGTAGCATTAGATGTTGGACAAGATCTTGTTAAAGTTAAATTAAATCAATTCTATGGTATCGAGATTAATGACTTTGCAGTATCTGTTGCTAAAACTGCTCTTTGGATTGCAGAAAGCCAAATGTTAGAAGAAACCAAAGATATTGTATTCTCAAATATTGATTTCTTGCCACTTAAGTCTTACACCAATATTGTTGAAGGAAATGCTTTAGAAATTGACTGGGAGACAGTAGTGCCTAAGGGCAAACTTAGCTATATTATTGGGAATCCGCCTTTTATTGGCGCTAGACTAATGAGTAAAGAACAAAAGAATAGTTTATTATCAGTTTTTGATGGACATAATGGTGTGGGGAATCTTGATTTTGTATGCGGCTGGTATATTAATTGTGCAAAAATTATGAAAGATAGTTCTATAGAAGCAGCTCTCGTATCCACCAATTCTATTACACAAGGGGAACAAGCTTCTATCCTTTGGAAAATACTCATAGAAGAATTTGATATCAAAATAAATTTCGCTTATCAAACATTCCAGTGGACGAGTGAAGCAAAACAAAAAGCTGCCGTATATTGCGTTATCATAGGATTTAGCAATCATAATAATGACAAAAAAATACTTTTCGATACGTCTAACCAAGCTAATAAGGTTGATAATATTAATGGTTATTTAGTTGATGCTCCTAATGTATTTATTGAAAATAGTACTCAGCCTATATCGAATGTAAATAAAATGGTATTCGGAAGCATGCCTAATGACGGTGGGTTTTTAAGTAACTATTCTGATGAAGAAAAAAATAATATTGTTCAGAGATATCCTCAATCAGAAAAATTTTTCAAAAGAATATATGGGGCACAAGAATTTATTAATAATAAAATACGTTGGGCGTTATGGTTATATCAAACATCACCTTCAGAATGGAGAAAAATCCCACCGATTGCTGAAGCTGTTAAAAATGTACAGGAAAATCGATCTAGTTCTAAACGAGAATCAACAAAGAAATTAGCAGATATACCTTACCTATTTGGAGAAAATAGACAACCAGAAGGTGCTTATTTACTTGTTCCAAGAGTTTCTTCAGAGAATAGAAGATATATACCAATGGGCTTTATGGATGCTGATGACTTAGCAAGTGATGCAGTACAAATAGTACCTGATGCTACTCTGTATGATTTTGGTATTCTAACCTCCAATGTCCATATGGCATGGATGCGTACGGTTGCTGGTCGTCTTAAATCAGATTATCGCTATTCAGCTAAGATAGTTTATAATAATTTTCCTTGGCCAGAAGTAACAGAAACTCAAAAAGAAAAAATTTCTAGTACAGCTCAAGCTATTCTTGATGCACGCACACTATATCCTGATAGTTCATTGGCAGACCTATATGATGAGCTTGTAGTGCCTGTTGAATTAAGACGAGCACATCAGTTAAATGATAAAGCAGTGATGGAAGCCTATGGTCTTATAAAAGAAGTTGATGGAAAAAAACTTGGCTTACAGAAAGTGAGACAGTAGCAAAACTATTTGAAATGTATGAAAAAATAACAAATAAAGGTTAGTAAATTCTGGTATCTTTTTGGTAACTAAACAGACAAAAGAAATATTTTTTCTCCAAAAATACAATAAGAGAATATTGTTAGTATTGTTGTCTTTTAGGTCCCTATTGTGTAGATTTCATAATCCCCTCAATATAGCAATATCACGCTTTTTATAGACTTTGTATTACTATTTTCATATAATTGTATTAGTTTTAAACGAAAGCCTCGGAAGTGCTCTGCAGAGTTTTCTGGAGTATTTTTGCAAGTTCATAAGTTAACTAGTATTACTTGTTTTGTATGTTTTGTTCTCATATAACTATTTTGTTATACGAGAACAAAATAGTAAAAGGAATTCTAAAATGCTAAACGATAATATAAAAAAGCGTATCTAGATATAGACCTTACTCAATTAGAAGTCGCTGAGAAACTTAGTGTCGCTCGAGCCCAATATGCTAGGTAGGAGAATGGAGGAAGAAACCCAAAGGACGAAACAGTAGGAAGCTTTCTGAATTTTTTTAGGGGTTACTTTTGATAATCTTAAAGGAAGAAATGATGTCATAGAGAAGATTATTGAAATGTTAACGGAGAATAATATCACACATAAGCAAAAGCAAGATATTTTAAAGATTTTATCAGATTATTTTGGTGGTAATTTTAATTTATAGAGTTTGTGAGGGAGTTGAAATGAAATTTAAATTTTTTACAAGGTATATAAATCGTAAATTGTCCTACATACAAGATTTTGGAAAACTTTTTTTTGAAATTAACAATTGGGATGATTATGGTTTTCGGACAACATTTGAAGCATACTGTCCTCAAAATGATGGAAGTTTAGAATATTTAGGTACTGTAAATATTGCGAGAAAAAAAGCATCTAAACCTTCTTTGGGCACGTATTCTACGTACCAGGATATAGATTTGGAAAAGGAAATAGAATACTTTCCCGAAGAATTTATTAGTCTAGGAAATGAAAATTTTTATTTAAATTTACATAAGCACTTTAATAATCATGATTGCCAATCCATACTTCAAAAAATGAATGATATTTGTTATAAATTTGATCAAGAACTATGGGATACACTTTTTGGCTATACTGTAGTAAATACTTCTTTCTTTAGAGGTTTATCTAAAGAGGAGGCGAGTAGAAAAATAGTAGAAAGTTTACAGCCTATTGCTATTAACGGTAAGAGAAATGGTTATGATATTACATATACTTATTCGTTTAAAGATAAAGAACTGCTAAAAATAGATTTTATTTCTGATTCGGAGTCAATTTACCCTCAAAATGTACATGCAATAATAGGGAATAATGGTTCTGGAAAAACTACATTTATAAAGGATGTTTTACTATTAGCTATAAGACAAGAATTAGAAGTTGAATCTCTATTTAAAATTAATGATGAAAGATTAAAAATTTCTTTTAGTTCACAGGATGATTTAAAGGTTGATTCTCCTGGAGATTATTTTTCAAAAACTGTTTTAATTTCTTTTAGTCCGTTTGATAGCTTATGTTTAAATAAAGGTATTCCTCTTGGAATAAATGGTAATGTAGAGTATTTAGGGCTTTATAAAAATGGTGCCGAACCTTTGAATTTTGAAGCATTATTAGAAGTTTTCTCGAAAACAATTGATAAGATAATTGAAAGGCGTGATAATTGGATTTTTTTTAAGGAAATATTGTTACGTCAAGATTACCAAGGGGACATCTCTCCTTTAGTATCAAAAATTGAAGAAGCTGTACAGGGAAGTGATGTAAAAACTCATCTTTCAGAGGTCTTTACAAAATTGAGTGCTGGCCAAAAAATTATCTTACTCTCAATTACAACACTTATTGCAGAAGTTGAACAATATAGTTTAGTGCTTATAGATGAGCCTGAATTATTTTTACATCCACCTATGATTTCAAACTACATTCGAAGCATTAATGAAATTTTACGAAGGAAAAATGGCTTATGTATCTTAACAACCCATTCGCCAATAATTATTCAGGAAATACCAAAAGATTGTGTTAAGATAATTCATTCAAATGACGGTAATTTTATCAACATGATTAAGCCTGAATATCAAACTTTGGGTGAAAACTTATCAACATTAACAAATACTATCTTTGGACTCAATCAGTACCAATCTGGATTTTATAAGCTGATTAAAGAAATTATTCAAAACAGAGATTCGTACAAATATACTATAGAAGATATTCAAAAGTTAGATTTCGGCCGTGATGGGACACTCTACAAAAATCTTTTGCTATCTGAATTGATTGAAGAAGAGGATTAATATGTTTACGAGTGTGTCTAAACCTAACCTAGAGGGAGTATGCTTCCAGACCAATTTTCAAAATTATATAAATCTACCAGAAATATCAGCGGATGACAAACAAATATTAAGTAATTTATCAGAATATTTTACAAAAGAGGCTATACAATACTATTCATCGGCATTTGAGTCTACTCAATATAATTGTAGTTTAGAAGAAAAAACAGACTTAGTATTAGCAGATAAAATCAATGACTTTTGGTCTGAGCACAAAAGTTATGTTAAAAATATAATTCCCCCATCAGATTATTGTCCTGTTTGTGGAGTTTCATATAATCATGAATTTAATTATATAAAGACTTTAGAACATGTGTTACCAAAAAGTAAATATCAACAATATATTCTATCACCGATAAATTTAGTATATTTTTGCGAACTATGTAATAGTTCCAAGGGCAGTAAGGTAAATGAGATTCTTTTTCATCCCTATTTTTCAAATATTACTTGTACTGGTGAAGTTACGCTTTCTATGTTTGAGAGAACTGACCACAAAATTGATATTAAAGTTGAAATTCATGAAGAGAATCAGACATATATCAGAATGATAAAGAATTTATACAGATTGCATAGGAATTATCAAAGTTATATAAAACAAGTGATGAATAAGGAAATTTCCTCAATTGAATTAGCAGTCCAACAAAAGCTAACGGGCATAGATAGTGAAAAAAAATTAGAAGTTTTAAAAGATTACTTAAGAAAAAATTATTCATTTAATCCCCAGACTTACTATGTAAGAACTTCAACAGAAAGAATGTTGCTAGATAAGTTAAAAACTGAGATTACGACAAATTATGAAAACTTTGCTCAATATATTCTTGAAAATTCAACAATGAATTAAAAATACTAACTATTTCTGGTATCTTTTTGGTAGATAAATAGGCAAAATGAATTATTTTTTTCAAAAAAGGAAATAAAGGATATCTGGGTCTCCAAAAACTTTGGGGGACTAGCCAACACTTTGGGGGACAACCCATTAATTTAAGAGAGCACTAGACATCAAAATCTAGTG
>ERZ773055.93-NODE-93-length-58344-cov-8.148810_pt1 | contig 58344 bp, 49 predicted proteins | sample MGYA00580515_ERZ773055 | MGnify/ENA primary metagenome ERZ773055 (study PRJEB29015, sample SAMEA2737993) | human oral metagenome | biome: human oral; feature: human-associated habitat; material: dental | place: China | collected 2064 ...
TCACTTGCTTTGCAAGCGAACCATGCTCAGCAGGCTAAAGCCAAAAGCTTCAAAAGCAAAGAAGGGGCAGCGCGTTTTTGCGCTGCCTCTTTCCTCCGTTGCTGATTTCCTTATTCTGCCGTAAGCGTGAAGCTGCCGATCTGATATCCGCCGGCTTTCACCGTAACCTCATTGCTGCCGCTCTCAAAGAGATTGCCGCTCAGCGTGAGGCCTGCACAGCGATAGCGCTTCAGGCTAAAGGCAAAGCGATCGTCATATAGGTGGATGTAATTCGCATGAACCGAGCTCAGATTCTTGCCGTTCACCGAAACTTCCAAGTCATCGCTTCGAAGCCAGGTGTCGAGTGCGTTGTCCTCGAGACCTTCAAAGCTGAGCGCATATGCGGGCTTCGAGCCGATATCATAGCCCTGACGCGGAATCACTTTCTCAAGCACCGCGCCGGTCGGCACCGCCTTGCCCGCTGCAGCCTCGTTCTCACTCTCCTCCTCGGAAGCGCGCTCCACCGTAAAGCGGAAGGACTCGTAACCCTCTATTTCCAGCACCACTTCATTGCTCGCCTCGGTAAAGCCGTTCGCCGAGAGACGCACGCCGTTCTTCTTGTAAGTCCTGTCAAAGAGCGTCGCATACTTATCATCCATCGAGAAGAGATAGCTCTTGCTCTGCGCTTCCGTATAACGCTTTCCGTTCACCGTGAGCTTTGTCACCTTGGCGCGGAGGTAGGTATCCAGGGCATCCGCATCAAGCCCGGCGAACGTGAGATCATAGACCTCCTTCGTGCCGCTGTCATAGCCCTGGCGCGGCGAAACCTTCTCTGCCTGAGCAGCCGTCGGCGCTTTCTTTTTTGCCGTTTCAACCGGCGCGGCGCTTCCGTTTTGCAGCGCGAATTCCTTCTCCGCATAGCCCTCGGCCTTCACGACAATGCGGTTCTCACCCGCCGCCAAAGCCCCGAGCGCAAACTTGAGGCCGTCGTTTCTGCCGTAGCTGTCCTTATGGAAGCCGTACTCGCTGTTCCCGAGACCGTAGCTGTAGCTCTTACGCTCGTAGGCCGTACCGTTTACGCTGAGCTCGGTGATCTTCGAGAGATAGCTCTCAAGCTCATCTGCCGAGAGTCCCTCGAAGCGAAGAAGCCAATTGCTGCTGAGCAGGCTCTCTTCCTTTGCAAGCGTTGCGCTTGTCGGCGCTGCCTTGGTCTCGACTGCCGGCGTCTCCGGCGCGGAAGCGCCGCCCTCTGCCGGAATCGTGACCGTCAGTTTCGCATAGCCCTCTGCCGTAATTTCAATCTTCTTTTCGCCGGCCGCTGCCGCCGTGCTGCCGAGTGCCAGGGCATTGTTTCTGCCGTAAGCATCTTTTTTCAGCACATACGCGGTGGCACCGAGGCCGTAGCTAAAGTTGCTCTTTTCAAAAACCGTTCCGTTCACACGGAGCTCCGTGATCTTCGAGAGGTAGTTGTCGAGTTCCTCCCCGGAAAGTCCCTCGAAGTTAAGGACGGTCTCGCTGCCAAAGACACCGCGATTCGTGCCGAGGGTCGCGCCGCTCGGCGCTGCCTTCTCCTCTGCCGCGGGCTGCTCGGGCGTTGCCTCTGCCGCCGCGACCGTAAAGTCTAACTTCACCGGTATCTTGGCATCCGTAAACTTAAGATAGAGCGAGTAATTGCCGGTAGTCTTAAAGAGTCCGCCCTTCAGAATGAGCTTTGTGCCGGAGAGCGCATAGTAATCATCGGAACTCGTACCGCCCTCCGTTGCCGTCATGAGTCTTCTGAGACCGCTTTCTTCCGGATTGCTGAGTTCAACCTTGGCGAGCTTTGCCGCCAATCTCTCCGCGCTGAGACCTTCCACGTTCACCGTGACATCCGCGTTCTGCTTTGCCTCGCCCTGCAGCGCAAGGGTCGGCAACGCCTCCGCAGCCGTATAGGTAAGTTTCAGTTCCGCCGTTCTGTACTTCTGCCCCGCATCAATCTTCAGCTTGTGCTCGCCGACCTCCGGCGTGTTGTAGAAGTTAAATGCACCGCGCTTCACGGTCAGCGTGCCCGCCGCTTTGTCCAGCACATACTGCTTTTCGTAAGCGTCCATGAGGTTACGGCTCTCGCCGTCCACATAGAGACCACGGATTGCCTCGAGGTAAGCGCTGTCATCCGTGCGAAGCACAAAGTCATTGCCCGCGACCGCTGTCGTGCCGCTAAAGTCCGGAACCTTGTCGCCCTTATAGAACTTAAAGCTCGTCAGTGCGCCGAGGCTGCCGTCCTCAAGGACATTCTGCACCTCGTTCGGGCCCGCATAGCTTGCCGCCGCGTGGGAGTCCGTATATTCCTTGAAGCTAAGGCTCTTGCCGCCCGCAAGGCGCGCCTCCTTGTAGGCATCCATGTAGTCCGTAAAGCGGTACAACTTCTCCGCGCCGTCCTTATAGATGTAATCGCTCTCCGTCGTGTCGAAGTAGCGCTTCACCACCGCCTGCGCATCCTCGTTCAGCGCCTCGATCTCATTGAGAATCAGCGCATTGGTCAGGAGATCGTAGTCAAAGACCATGCGGCCGTCCACATACTGGCCGCCGCCGCTGCTGCCGCTGCTCTTCTTGCCGGAGACGGAACCCGTCGTTGCACTCGAGACCGCATCGATCTCGACCGGCTTACTTCTCGCGCTCTTCTTTGCCTTCAACTCGGTCTCGCTGTCCTCTTCCTTTAAGAAGGACTGACCCGGGTAAACCTCAAACTTTTTCTTAATCGTCTGATAGCCCGAGTACTTGAGAGTTAATGTGTAGACACCGACCTCGTCCGTGTTGACCGTCTTCTCCTCATTGGAGCTCTTTCCGTAGAGGACAAAGAGGTCGCCGAAGTTGAAGAAATCGTCGATGTACTTGAGCTCAACGACCTTGCCGCTCGGCTTCTTTAACGTGACGCGCATGGAATCAATCTTCAGATCGTTTCCGAAGCTCTCGCCGCCGCTCGCCTCCACGTTGAACTGGACGCGCTCGCCTGCCTTCGGGTTTGCGGTCTCAACGCGCTGCTTTAAGCTGAACTTTGCGCTGCTCACAAGTTCAAACGGCACTGTGACCGTCTCGTTCGTATAGCTCGAGTGAATGTTCACGCGGTAGATGCCTCTACTCCGCATGTTATCCTGACCCGTCGGAATCTGGATGATGCCGTTCTTGCCGTGCTTCGTGTCCTTGACTTCCTTCGTGAAGGTCGGGTTCTGATTGATCGGCCAGTTCTCATTGTTCATGATCTTCAGGCTGTCGATGCCCTCAAACCACTTCTTCTGCTCCTCGTTCTCGACATTGAATTTGATGACAATGTTGTCCTTTTGAACGCCCTTACCCTCTGCGTTGATCTCCACAGCCTTCACATAGAACTGCGTCGTGACTGCCTCGCTGTTCTCTTTTCTCTCCTGCAGGAGATCAAAGGTCGTCGTTGCCGGGAGTATACGATCCCTGCCCTCCTTGTCCTTCGGCGCAAGCAGGTAGTCAAACTTCGAGACACGTCCGCGGGATAGAATGTAATCCGGCTGATCCTCCGGGTTGCCCGGCAGCACTGTCTCGGTCGCTGTACCCGCATTGAGGCGAAGCGACTGCTCCATGCTTCCGTCTGCCTTGCTGACCACGCGAAGCTCCTTCGGAGAAGCCACCGTGGATGCCCACTTCACCACGCGTCCGGCATCATCCACCTTCTGCACCGCCTCGGTGACATTCACGCCGTCCACATAGATCTCATGGTCTTCCAGCGTGCCCTGACGGAACACAACCGTCACAAAATCTGCAAAGCCGAGGTGTACCATACGGCTCCGTGTGCCACTGAGAGCATCCTCAGTCCGCTGCTCTTCCGGTTTTTTCGGTGTATCCGCCTCCACCGGTCCCACAGGGTGCTCCGGCCGTTCAGGCTCTTCCACCCGAGCCTCCGGCTTGACTGCCGGCGTTGTCGGATTCTCGGTCTGAGGCTCTGTGCCGCCCGGATTGCTCTGCCCGTTCGGCTGAAGCGAATTGCTCGGGCTTGCCAGCTTCTCCGGCGTCTCCTCCGGCCTGACCGTCTTCCCCTGCTCCTTGGGCTGTACAGGCTTTGTCTGCTCCTCAGGCTTTGCCGGCTTGGTCGGCGTCATGTGAGAACCACCGCCCGAGCTGCCCGAGCCGCCACCTCTTCGGCCGCCGCGCTTGCCGCCGCTATGTTTACCGCTGCCACTGCTGCTGCGCTTGCCGGAGGAGGACTTTCCGCCCGACTGATCGCTGTCGGAACTGCTGCGATTCGTCGTGAAGCCCTCTCCCGCGCGGGTCTGAACCTGACCGTTCTCATCAACCCACTTGCCGTCCCGATTGACGCGGTAGCCGTCCGGCGTCACGCCTTCCTTGAGGAGCTTACCCTCCTGCTCATCCGCCTCACCTGTAAAGTAATAACAATTGCCGTCAATCCAGTTCCAGCCGGTCAGCATCTTCCCGAAGCCGCTGCCCTGCTTGTTTCCGAAGAAATACTGCGTTCCGTCTGCGAGGTACAGCCAGCCGCTGCGCAGCGTCCCCGTCTTCGGGTCGACATAATACCAGCTGCCGTTTTCGTAAATCCAGCCGAGGACATTCTGTCCCTTTTCATCCTGGAAGGACCAGTTTTCGCCATTCTGCTTCCAGCTTCCTGCGGTGTTCGCACGCTGCTTTGCGAAGACCTGAAGCGGGGTACTCAAAACCATGCTCATTGCGGTTGCAATGGCAAGCGCCTTTAAACCATACTTTCTCATCTCTGTCTCTAACTCCTATCATTAGATATCTCTAATTATTAGCCAGTGTTAACCTAACATGGTTATCCGACAGCCGTCAAGAAACATATCTTGCGTTTTTCTCGCATATCTTAAGATATTCTTGCGAGTGATAGTATCAAGAGTTAGATTCTTCTTATTAACATGGTGTTCGATTCTTACTGTGCTTCGGACTTGCACTTTTTTTCGAGCAATTTGCAGTCTTGTGTCAAGACAGAAACAGAGAGCGGCAGAACATCCCCTTTGACATTGCTTATTACTCAGAGCCCCCGCGCGCTGTTCCGATACAGAACCACAAACCGGCGGGTGCCGAATATGATAATCTTTCCGTGTTTACAGCGTATGGTGCGGATGCCATCATAATTCAATAGCACTTCTTTCGCACTTGCTTCCGAAATTTCCTTTTTCAGAAACCTTTCCCAATAGAGCTTCATTTCCGGTGCATTCGGATCCCTTTTTCTTTCTTCATCAACGAACCATATGCATCGATACAGAGCCGCCTCCGCTATCATCACAATCCCAAGAAGTATCATTCCCAGACAAACACCCATCAGTGCACGCCAAACCATAGCCGACATACTGTGAAATAAAACCAGAACAATCAATGCCAAGACCAGTAAAAAAGACAGCAAAAGGACCGGAATTCCCAAATGGATAAACCCGAGGAAGCACATCCTCTTGACCTCCCCCCAGCAAATATACTCTTGATCTTCTCGTCTCTCTTCCGCTTGCCTTAATTTCTTTGCAGCTTGGATCCAGCCACGAATCTGCGCAAGCTGTTCGTCTGTCAATTCTGCCTTCGGTATAGCCAGGTAGACTTGCACGGAACTCATAAGCGCTACTGTTTCTTTCCCGACAAGCAACTTAATGCCTCGCCAGCTTCGCTTCCCGGCATCGGATAGAATCCCCTTCTCGTATAGAATCAGCCGTATCCCCTGTATTTGAAGCATTCGCTTCAGCATCTCATCGCTGTTTTTGAGTCTCCGCCGAATAGCTCGAAGAAGCAAGCCGATTAAACCGAAGCCCATCAAAACACAAAACATTTGTGCTCGGTCTGTATCTGCCAAAGACCCTAAAAAACCCACAATTCCGAGTCCCGCAATCAGGCAGCTACTCCAATGCTTTGCCAGCGCCAAGCGTGTTTTTCCTGCCGCCCATCGTATACAACGCACCTCTTCCTCGACATTGTCGTACTCTACCGTAATGATGCTTTGCATCCTATGCTTTCCTCCCTCCGGCTTTCCGCATCTCAGCAATTGACTGTATTGACAAATTTCCCTCCGCTTCATCAAGCTGCGTCTTATAAAACCAATACTGCAATTCCCGCTGTTCAAAAGGTCTCGGAACCTTTCCGAAACCCATTGTATGAGCCGCTGCAACTGTTCGTCTGACATATCTCTCACGGAAAAAACAACCTAGATACTCGTTTCCGATACAATCGTCGCATAATCCTTCCGCACCAGCAAGCGTTTATTCTTCCAAGTCCGCATGCCTTCTCGCATTAGAAACCCCTCCTTTGAAAGGAGAAACTTTTCGTCATCGGCCTGCAATAGCCTCGTCACTTGTTCCACCCGAAGCAACCACTGAACGAAAAAAATAAGGCCGCTGAATCCCAAAAGAAAATACCAATATTCGCTTTTCAGAATATTGGTGTTTCGCATAACAATCATGGAAAGCAATGCGATTCCCGTAATTTTATCAAGGTGCTGAAATAACGGCATTTTTCTAACCGCCCAGAAATATTCCATTAAGCGTTTCTTTTCCAGCTTTGGAACAACTATTTTATCGTTCATATCAACCACAAAATCGCTCATATCAACCCTCAATATAATCCCAGACAGCAGATCTTACTGCTGTCTGGGATTATATTCTATTTCGCGTTAATTACCGGAGCAATTTCAACTGCCATTTCTGCTTCAGTCAGCGCCAAATACACAAAGCAAATATCACGCGATACTTCTTCCGGCGAAACTACACTGTAACATCCGCTTCATAGCTACAGTGCACGCTCTATGTTTTTATACAGGACAATAAATCCCTGATAGCCGTACATAATAATTCTCCCATGCTTACAGGAAATCGTGTAAATCGAATCTATATCCGGGAAAAGTTCCCGCGCTTCTTCCTCAGAAATCTCTCTTTTAGGAAACACTTCCCGATATAATTCCATTTCCGGAGCACTCGGATCCACCTTTTTCGCCTCATCCACTGACCATATACATCTATTGAGCATTATTTCGAGTGTACTAACGATCTCCAGAAGTATGATTCCCATCACAACACCCAGAAGTACACTCCAAAGCATATCGGATATCCTGTAACTCAAAACCCACTCAATAAATCCCAACACCAGCGAAAAGCTCAGTCCAATAACCGGAATTCCCATATTGAGAAAACCCAGTAAGCACATCTTCTTGACTTCTATCCAACAAATGCCGGATTGATCTTCTTGCTTTTCTCCCCTTGCTTCAGCTTTCTTTGCCTCTCGCATCCATATACGAATTTGCGAAATCTGTTCCTCTGACAACTCTGTCTTTGGAATGGCTAGGTAAACTCGTATGGAACTCAGCAATGCTAAGCTCTCCTTGCCAATAACCAGTTTAATTCCTTGCCAACTTCGCCTACCGGTCTTTAATACAATCCCTTTCTCGCACAGAATCATTCTAATTCCTTGCAACTCGTATTCCTGCCTTCTCATCTGACTAATCGTTTTTGATTTCCGCCAAATATGTTGCATGAGCAACCAAGTGAATCCGAACCCCATTAGAATGCAAAATATCTGTGTACGTTTAATATCTCCCAGCGATTCTGCAAAGCCCACCCCCCCGACACCTGCAAAGCAACAAGCAAGCCAATGCTTTGCCACATCCAACCCTTTTTTTTATCAGCCAACTGCATACAGCGCACGGATTCTTCTGTATCGTAATATTCCACGACAATTACATCTCGCATTCTTTCCACCTTTTATAAAAATATATGAGCAGGACCCCCTGCCCATATATTATATCTTCAATGTGCTAACCGCGGTGTTAACTGAGGCTGTGCCCTTAACAGTCCTTTATAACATTCTACCAAAAACTCCGGTAATTCCTCTACTATATTCTTCAAAGTTTCTAAATTTTGTATCAGTACAGCGAGCACCAGAATGACTAAAGTAATAGCGTCCGCTCCCAACGGTACCGCTTCTCATAGCTTACCTTGCCCTGCTAAGTTCTGATGTTATAAATTTCTTCCATCACCTTGCTATTCCCCATCCGAAGCCTTCGTATCATCTCAATCAGCAACAAAATCTTTCCTTTCGACAACGAAAAAGCCGGCAGAGGGATTCACTCTGCCGGCCGCCTCTCAATACTGGTACAACACACCGTTCTCTTGCACGGACCTGATGCGGCTTAGTTTTCATGCCGCATCGTCGTCATTCCTCTTCCTTCTTTCTATTTTTCCACCGCCAAAAGCTGCAGCTCACAACGTCTCCGACTCTTTACCGTCCGAACAATGATAAGACCGCAGGACTGACACTTTAGTCTCGCACTGCCATCCGCTCGAAGATTTCCATGCAGGTAACGCCCGCAATTTGGGCAATGAAGCCTCACCTCCTGCCAGAAACAGAGAGCGGCAGAGCCTACGCTCTGCCGCTCTCTGTTTTTCGTCAAAACCTCAGCGACGTTTCACATAGAAACCGCTGTCCGCGCCTCTGCCACCGCCTTCCAAAGTCGCATTGATTCCGCCGTCGACCAAGGTAAATACCTCATTGATTCCACCTTGATATGGGTTCCGGAACTCGGTCATTTCCGCATTCGTGAAGGGGACGGTATACTCGTGGTAAATCGGGAATTCTCCAGAAGCATCCAATATGCGTCTGCCGAAATGTATGGTCCCTCCGGCCGAAACATCAAAAACCTCAATGTAGGTATCCTCATTCAAATAATAAATTCCAGGCCACGCCGCCAAAACAGCCGCTCTGCTGTCTCCGCTCGCATTCGCCTGACCGATCCACTTTCCATCCTTGTCTACGCGATAGCCGTCCGGCGTTGTCTCATTCGTAAACAGCAGTCCCTCTCGCCCATCTGCCACAGTTCCGAAGTAGTACCAAGCATCATGAATCCACTGCCAGCCTGTCAGCATTTTCCCAAAGCTCCCGTCATGCTTCGTGCTGAAGTAGTACTGTCTTCCGTCCCGAAGCTCCAGCCAGTCGCTGTGCAAGGCCCCCCAACGCGGCGAGAAATAGTACCAACTGTTGTTGTCGTAAATCCAGCCGTACACTGTATTCCCCTGCTCGTCCAAGAAGTACCATTTTCCCCCGCTCTGTGTCCAATGTCCTGCCGTATTCGGATAGGCAGCTGCCGGAATCGCAGCCGTCACGCTTAGCATGGTCGCGGTGAGCACTGCAGCAAACAACTTGAACCCTCGCATTTTCATAGTAACTCATACCTCTTTCTTTGGATTTGAAGCCCCCTTGTTATCTTCGAGTGTAGTAATTTGGCTTATAAAATACAAGGCCTCGCACACAGGATTACAGCAACCTGTCACAGCCCTCATACTGCACGAAATATCTCCTATGTCCGAACATCAGGATGCGCCCGTGCTTGCACGGGATGATATTGACCTCCTCCGGATGTGAGCGTATCAGCTCCGTCCAATTAACGGGCCCTTCCGCCGACGGGAAAACGCGCCTAAAAACTTCCATCTCTTTTGCCGCCGGATCTCGCTCCATGTCCTCAGCGACTGTCCAGAAGCATTCCCTACAAGCGCTTAAAGCAATATAAATAATCCAATATAAGCAAAAGCCAAGTTCCAAGCCTATCAGGGTTCGCCAAAGAACCCCCTCCACACTTCGAAAAAGCACAATACTCACCACTGTGAATACAAAACTAAATGCCGTTCCCAATACCGGAATTCCCAGATGAATAAAGCCAAGAAATTTCATCTTTCTGACCTCATTCCAATCAATCCCGGCGCTGTCGGAATCCTCCCTTGTCTTATGCCCATTTGCTGTTTGAATCCATCTCCGAATTTTGGCAATATCCTCTTCCCCGAGCATTTTCTTGGGAACAATCAAATAAATTGCCACCCAGCTGATCAAGATTAGTTTGTTCTTTCTGAGAATCAAGCGTACCCCTCTCCAGCTCCTTTTTCCCAGCTCAGATAAAATTCCGCTCTCACAGAGAATTTTCTTGTTCTCATATGGCTGTTCCGTTCTCATTTTTATCGTGCTGCGCAAAAAAGCCGACTTCTGCAGTCTCAAGGATAAAAGTCTGATACATCCGATTGCTATCAGCACAGCAAATACTTGCGCATAATCAACATTTTTCACGTTATAAATAAATCCCGCCACACCGAGACAAGTTATAACTCTCGCCACCCAATGATCCGCTTTTATATTGCCGATCTGATCATAGGACCAATTTAAGCAGTCATCTTCCATTTCAGCAGGATATGACAGAACTATTTTCTCTTCCATAATGTGCTCCTTCGTGCGTTTTAACAAAAAAACAGAAGCAAGGACAGCTTCGCTGTCCTCGCTTCTGTTTTCAAGCTGCTTGCTTCAAATATTCCTCCACCTGCGGAAGCTTATCTATCGTCCTCTCATGGATCTTCACAACATTTTCTATCATCGTTTCTGTCACCACCTCTGAAGCCTCAGCTCTCTGTACGAATACTACCAGTAAAACGACTGCTAGAACACCTGCGCTCGCTATCAACACAGCCGGGTTCCCTTCGTATCGCACTGTTCCCTGTAAAGTCCTGATATTATAGATAGTAGCCTCATAGGCCTCCATGGAAACTGCTGGCGGTAAATTTTTCGTGTCGGGGTGTACCCATAATGTCAATCCGACTGAGTAATTGAAATCCATATTCTCTGCAATACGGAAAGTCTTTTCAAAAACAAGAGACACCTTTAACCAAGCTCCCTCCGCTGATATTTCAATTCTTCCGGGTACTCCCTCAAGCTCCAATGATAGACTCGACAACTTCAATCTCGTTCCAGCATCCAGTCCACCAAAACTCAAAGTAATCGGTCCTAGCCGACTAGACATTTCCACACCATCTGACGAGATATCCAAACTCGCATTTTCATCACAGGAAAGATACCACGAAGCCCCTCTGCTGACTTTAACGCTAAGCTTACTATCCACATTTTGATAAAGGAAGACATCCTTGTCAAGCCCCCAACTCTCCAGTTTTTGAACCAATTCCGGCGAAACCATAACCCCTTTCACAAATTCAAGGGCCAGCTGATCCGCCTTTTCCTGCGCTTCCAGTTCTGTGATTAAACTTCCATATACCGGTTTCCCTCCATTGTCACCATATCCATCAATCGTATCCTCTTTCAGAGAATGCCAGGACTTTCTCACGCTATTTTCGATCCCGTTGCCATCAATCACGAAAATACCGCGTGCATCACCCTCTACCACAATTCCGGTATGTGCTACTCGCCCCTTACTGTAATTATAGAAGAAGATAACATCTCCCACTTTCGGGATATAACCGCTGTCCCTTTTATAGTAGCGCTTCATCTTGCGATAGTAGTTTACGCCGTCCGGGCAGTAGGCAAAGCGCGGTACAAACACCGGCAGCATGTTCGCCCGATAAGCGCAGTAGCTCACAAACATCGCACACCAAGGCTCTCCGTTCAAACCGTACCACTCCCCATAGGGCGTAATATTGTTCCCATAGTCCTCGGCAAACCCAAGCTGCAACTCCGCCTCAGCTGCCTGTACAAAGCGCATTGTATCGCTGAAAAGCACTAACTTGCTTCTTACCTCGAACAGTTTTTTCCAGCTCTGTGCGCCAAAAATTCCATCCGACGTAAGCCCGTGTTTCTGCTGGAAATTTTCAACTGCACGTTTCATCTCCGCTCCAAAGACACCGTCCACAGTCACTGCGTAATTTTGCTCTGCGAGCAGCTGCTGCAGATAACGCGTCAGCGAACCGCTGCTTCCCTCGCGAAGCACTGCGCTTAAAGTTCCCCCTGCATTCGCATCGCCAAATAACAGCGTTTTTGTTCCTCTTCCGATCATACCGTCGGCACTGAGTGCATGCTTGCGCTGAAAATCCAGCACCGCCTGATAACAAGCTGTGTCTGCAACTCCGTCTGCGCGACAGCTGTATCCTTTGTTGCGCAGCGCCTCCTGCAGCGGCTTGATCTCCGCACTCAATCTTCCCCAGAGTGCGGTATCCACCACGCCGCTCTCCGCAAGCTGACATCTCTTCTGATACTTCTTGACTGCTGCCTCGGTGCCGCCTCCAAAGATTCCATCTGTGCCATTCGGATCGATACAGAGCATTCGAAGCGCATACTGCAGGTTCTGTACACGTTCGCCCCGCGATTTCCGCTTAAGCGGCAGCGAATCCAGCGCATCCCCCTGAACAGCTCCGAACAGCAACTCTTCCGTGGCGGGTCCCACCTGACCATCCGCCGTAAGCCAATTCTGCTTCTGATACGCACGAATCTGTTCAATCAGATTTGCATCCGCATAACCTTCTTCTGCGGCAGTCGGATATCCCTTTTCACGAAGTGCGCGCTGAATCCGCCGAATTTTTTCTTTGCTGTGCTCAAACAGTGTACTGTCAACAACTCCATTGTCCGGGAAACCATAGCGCTTCCGGTACTTTCGAACCGCCTCTGCCGTTGCACTGCCATAGACACCGTCCATTCCGCCGGGATTACAGCAAAGCGCAAAAAGAGCATACTGTAGATTCCACACATAATCGCCCTTGCTGCCCAAGTCGAGCGGAAATACTCCGCTTTCTCCGTAACGAAATAACCTGGCGCGCGTTGCTGCCCCCGCCATACCGTCCGGCTGCAGTCCTCTTGCCCGCTGAAAAGCACAGAGAGCCTCATAAAGCTTCACGCTCGGAGCACCGCTCACATAGCCCTTATAAAAACCTTGCTCCTTTAACGCAGTGCCAAGCGAAAAGAGCTCTTCTACCAGGCAACGCCAAGTCTCATCTCCCACAATGCCATCCGCTTCAATTCCTTGCTGTTTCTGGAACTTCTGAACGGCTGCCTCCGTGCCACCTCCGTACTTTCCATCCGGTGTGCCACTGTAGCAGCAAAGCATCTTTAAACCTCGCTGCAACGCCTTGACCTGCTCACCACTGCTTCCTGCCTTCAATAACATTCTCTTGTCCTCCTTCATCTTTCTGAATTTGCAAATTCAGAAGAGAAGAAACCCGGACAAGCGAAAAAGGCAACTCCGTTTCTTATTTTCTGTTCGCTGTGTTCTTCTTCTCCTTTTCTTCTCGCAGTGCATGCAGTTCCTCCGCAAATTGTTTTAACAGCTCTTGGCACGCAGCCTCCCGCGCAGCTTCCTGTTTGTCCTGTTCCTCATTTTTTCTGAGCACATAGCAAAGCAGCGCAACAAACAAGACTGCCCAAATACCTTGTTCCCGCAATAATCCATACAGTATTTCTTCCAACGCATTTTCCTCCTGATTTATCTGATTTCCTTCTTCCCGGATTAGCACAGATACCGCTCGGCCTGTACACGAAATTCGCGCTTCAAGCGGTTCACATACTGCCTACTGACTGCGTATTTCTGTGCAAGAGACATCTCCGTTTCTCCGGAAAGGTATAGCTCCTCTAGAATATTCCGCTTCTTTTCCGTGAATCCCTGTAATTCTCTTCGCAAGGCTGTCTCCAATAAAACTCGTTCTATCTCACCGTCATGACATGCCCTCTCCGGAAGTTCTTCCTCCGCGTATTCCGCTTGCCCTTTTCTCACATAGCTGCGATAAAGTTTACAAAAATGATGGCGCACAACTGTCTTGCAGTAAGCCAATGCCTGCGCTTCCGTTGCAGGCTCACACACCTGTCGCAAAGCAAGAAACAGTGCGAGACAATATTCTTGCATTGCATCGTCATATTCCATGAAATGGGTTCTGCTTGCTTCCGCAGCCAGCAGCGGATACATCTTCTTATAAATTTCTTCCATCGCCTTGCTGTTCCCCGTCCGAAGCCTTCGTATCAGCTCAATCAGCAACAAAATCTCTCCTTTCGACAACGAAAAAGCCGGTAGAGTGATTCACTCTACCGGCTGCCTCTCAATACTGGTACAACACACCGTTCTCTTGCACGGACCTGATGCGGGCTTAGTTTTCATGCCGCATCGTCGTCATGCCTCTTCCTTCTTTCTATTTTTTTCCACTGCCAAGAGCTGCAACTCACAACGTCTCCGACTCTTTACCGTCCGAACAATGATAAGACCGCAGGACTGACACTTTAGTCTCGCACTGCCATCCGCTCGAAGATTTCCGTGCAGGTAACGCCCGCAATTTGGGCAATGAAGCCTCACCTCCCGCCAGAGTTGTTTTGACTCTTCCATAAAACCTCCCCCTTCCGCGCCAAGAACATTTGTTCTTTTGAGAGTATCGCATAACCCCGCACAAAAGGCAAGCCCTTTTTCGAACATACGTTCTAAGTTCGGTCTGCTTATCACATGACCAAGGCCAAAACAGTGATAATAAAAAGCGACAGGCTTCTGTCCTGTCGCTTTTCCCTTCCGCGCTTACGAAACCCTTCCGTTGTACATGTGATAGCGGAAATCCGCAATAGACATCGTGGACTGCCGGTGCGAGACCAGCACTATGGTTTTTCCTTCTTTTTCCGCTGAGAGCGATTTTAAGATAATGCCCTCGTTCAGCACGTCCAGATTGCTGGTCGGCTCATCCAATAGGATAAAATCGGCCTCGTGGAGAAAGGCTCTTGCGAGGCCGATCCTCTGCTTTTCTCCGCCCGAGAGCCTGTCGCCGAGCTCGCCGAGTTCGGTCTCATAGCCCTTCGGAAGACTCATGATGAAGTCATGGATGCTCGCCTTTGCCGCCGCGGCCTCAATCTCCGCCTGTGTCGCATCGAGCTTTGCGACCGCTATGTTCTTTGCAATCGTATCGCGAAAAAGGACGGTGTCCTGGGTCACATAGCTTGTCATTTCTCGGAGCGCCGCGGTTTGAATGTCCCGCACATCCTGCCCCGAGATTCGCACCGCTCCCTTTTGCACATCCCAGAAGCGCATCAGGAGCTTTAAGAGGGTCGATTTTCCGGAGCCGCTCGCGCCGTGAATGCCGAGCACCTTCCCTCTTTCGATTTGCAGAGAGAACTCGCTCAAAATCTTCTCCTCGCGGTAGGCAAAGCTAACTCTGTCAAGCTCTGCGCCCTCGAAGCGCGGCGTCTCCCCGTCGCTTCGCTCCGCAACCTCGGGCATCTCTTCGAGCAGCGAGAGCACGCGCTCTCCGCAGGCCAGAGTCTGATTTAAGTGATTCGAGAGGGAGGAGAGCGCAACGACGGGACCGAAGGAGCCCATCATCGCGAGGGTCGCAAGCAGCATACCCGAGAACGTAGCCTCTCCCCGCCGATAGAGGAAGAGCATCAAAAAGAGCATTCCGAAGGAATAGAGCTGAATGACCAGATTCGTGAGCGCGCGCTGCGAACCCTCAAAGCCGCTCAGCTTTTTCTGAAAGCCCGCAAGCCGTTCGGATCTTTGCTCCATTTCCGTGAGCTTCGCTTCTCCCCGATTGAACTGCAGGAGCTCGTCCACGCCGTAGAGGCTCTCCAACACAAAGTGATTGAGTTCTCCCATCTCGCTTCGAAGGGCCATACCGGCTTCTGCGCTCCGCCTGCCGTTCCGAATCGGAAGGCCTATGCCGACCGTCACATATGCGAGAACGGCAAGCAAGCCCGCAAGTCTGTGCTGCGCCCCGATAAAGCCCGCCATGATAAGCGAGGTCAGAAAGGCAATCGCAATCGGAGATATGGTGTGCGCAAAGAACACTTCCAGGAGTTCGATATCGCTCGTGATGACGGCAATCAGATTGCCCTTATCCCTGCCCTCAAGCTTTGCCGGGCAGAGTTTACGCAGCACCGCAAAAACCTTATGGCGGATGATGGCCAGAATGCGGAAGGCAATATAGTGGTTACAATACTGCTCGCCGTAGTGCAGGACGCCGCGCGCAAGCGCAAACACTAAAATTGCGGTAAAGAGCTGCTTCCAAGAGCCGCCAAACAACGCCGTAAACCGCCCCGGAACTTCGCTGCCCGCAACCGCTGCGAGCCCCTGAATCACACCATATCCGCCGAGTATCGTGATGAAAATGGCACAGAGAAAACCGAGTACGCCGAGCAGAATTCCGGTTAACATAATGAGAGTGAGGGGCTTCACGAGCCCGATCAGGCTGCCCATGATTGCGAGATCCGATCTTCGTTTATTCATGACTGTCACGCCTCCCTTCCGCAAAACGCTCAAGCTGACTCTGTTCCTCAAAAAGGCGCCGATACGCACCCGCTTGCCGCATCAATTCCGCGTGGCTGCCCGCCTCCGCGATCTTGCCGTCCTTCAGCATATAGATTTTGTCGCTGTCCACCACATTCGCAAGCCGGTGCGAGATGAGCAGCACGGTTCTGCTCTTTGTGAGCTCGTGTATGACCTCCATGATCATCTCCTCGCTCTCGGCATCGATGTTCGAGGTGGCCTCGTCAAAGATGTAGACTGGCGTGTCGTGAAGCAGGGCTCTCGCGAGCGCAAGGCGCTGCTTTTGCCCACCCGAGAGGTTGCTGGCATTCGCTGCAAGCTGCATCTCGAGGCCGCCTTGCGCTTCGATAAAGGAGAGGAGATTCACCTTTCGGAGCGCCTCTTTCATCTCAAGCTCGGTCGCCTCCGGCTTTGCGAGGAGGAGGTTTTCCCGCACGCTCGCGCGGAAGAACCGGCTGTCATGCCCTACCATGGTCAGGTGATCCATAAGACTCTCGGTCGAAATGCGGCTCAGCTCTTCGCCGTTCAAGCGCAGCGAGCCGCCGTAACCTCTGTTCCGCCCCATGAGTATGCCGGCAATCGTGGATTTCCCGGAGCCGGAAACACCGACCAGGGACACAAAGGACTGCGCGGGAAGCGCGAGCGTGATGCCCTTTAAGATTGGGCGGCTCTCCTCATAGGAAAAGCTGAGCTCCTCCATGCGGATGTCGATATTCCCCGCGCCGAGTTCTGCCTGTCCCAGCTCGGGTTCCGGGAGATCCAGAAAAGCAAAAATGTGGTCACTCGCCTTCATGCCGTTCATGCCGATGTGGAAGAAACTGCCGAGAATGCGCATCGGCAGAAAGAACTCTGCCGCGAGCAGGATGAACATGAGCACGCCCGCCAGGGAGAGTTCGCCGCTCGCAAAGCGGGTCAAGGCCGACACAATGCCGACCGCCGCGCCGCCGTAGGCGATGATGTCCATGACCGAGGTGCTGTTTAACTGCATGGTAAGCACCTTCATCGTAATCTTCCGGAAGCGCTCGGACTCCCGGTCCATATCATCGGCCGCCGCTCGATCGGCCTGATAAATCTTCAGAGTGGTCATGCCCTGCAGCTTTTCGAGAAAGCTGTCTCCGAGCCCGTAGTAGATGTCAAAATAGCGGCTCAGAAGGCGCTTTGCGACCAGCATGACGAGCATGATGACCACCGGAATCAGCGGAACTGCGAGGAGCAGCAGGGTCGCGGTTCGAAGATCGATCGGGGACAGCACAAAGAACAGGGTGAGCGGCGCAAGCAGGGCGTAAAAGAACTGACTTAAATACCGGCCGAAATAGGTCTCGAGCTGCTCAACGCCCTCACCCGACATCTGCACCAGTTCGGCGCTGCTGATTTGTTCGCGGTAAGAGGGGCCGAGCCGCAGTATCTTTTGATAAATGCGGCCGCGGAGAATGCGCTTCACGTCTGCGCTCGCGCGGAAACTCGCCGCGGTATAGAGGCGGTCGCAGACAGCGCGGAGCGAAAGCCCCAGCAGCACGGTTACCAACGCAATGAAGATGCGATTGGTACCGAGCGTTCGGTTTCGAGCTTCCTCGATGAGCCCCGCGATGTTCCAGACAATCACAATCTGTACCAGGAGCGACAGCCACTGCCAGAGAATCTGCAGAACAATATACTTTCGGGCACCCTTTAGGAGCCGTATGAGCCGCATTTTAATCATCCTTTTTCCTCTCCTTTTTGACCGCGCTTTTGTTTTGAATTCCCGTCAGTGCATGCCTCACACAGATGAGCGGGTGCCGTATGAGCATGCGGGGGCCGCTGTAGCGCATGACCTCGCGTATCCGTCCCCGCATCTTTGGCGCGTAGCAATGAACTTCACAGTGGCTGCAAAATGTCTTGCTCTCCGTGAAGGGGCAGCGCTCAATGCGCACGTTCGCGTAATCCATGAGCTTTTGACAATCCTCACAGATAAGCCCCGCCGCAAAGCCGTGCTTCTTTTGGCAGTAATACGCAATCATCTCTGAAATCAGCTGTTTTTCATCCTGTCGCTTCTTTTCAGGCGCTTCTCTCCTCATGTTCTGCTCCTCTCAAGCATGCAAACTCAATTGCCGCTCCGAAGAAATCGATTTTATCAAACTAAGTCCAGTATAGTTTAGACGATGTTACTGTTTCAAGCGCTTCTACCCTGAACGCGCGCCTTCCGAGACTCCTGTGCGCCCCGTCGGTGCAGCCTTACTCTGTGTGAGACTGTAGTGCTGACAAAGCCCGCGCGCTAAGCTATAATAAATTCGCACAATTCAGATAAATATTGTTTTTTCGGAGGGCAAGGCCATGTACCAAGATGAATTTTCGGCAATGACCAATGCGGCAGCTGCGAAAGTCGGCTTACTGAAGAAAAACCCCCTCGGGTATTTTCTCATGTCCATGCTGGCAGGCGCTTATATCGGCTTCGGCATTCTTTTGATTTTCACGGAGAGCGGCCTTTTGGCCGGTAACCCGGCGGCCAAGATTGTGATGGGCGCTTCCTTCTGTGTCGCTCTGAGTCTCGTGATCATTGCAGGCGCGGAACTCTTTACCGGCAACACCATGGTCATGACGGCCGGTGTCCTTGAAGGCAAGATAAGCGCAGCCGAGCTCCTGAAGCTCTGGTGTGTCTGCTGGCTCGGCAATGTCGCGGGTTCCGTACTGCTTGCCCTGCTCTTCTACGCGAGCGGCCTACAGACCGGCGCGGTCGCGGAAGCCGTTGCAAAGGGCGCCTTTACCAAGATGTCGGCGGGTTTTGTCCCGCTTGTCTCGCGCGGTATCCTCTGCAACATTCTGGTCTGTCTTGCGGTCTGGTGCGGCTTCCGCGTCAAGAACGAGAACGCCAAGATTCTCATGTGCTTCTGGTGTCTCTTCGCCTTCATCACGACCGGCTTTGAGCACAGCATTGCCAATATGACCCTGCTCACCTCGGCGCTTTTAGTCCCCGCGGGGCAGGCTGTGAGCCTCGGCGGCTGGATTTTTAACCTCGCGGCGGTCACCCTCGGCAACATCATCGGCGGTGCGATCTTTGTGGCGCTGCCCTATTACATCGCTTCGAGAAAGCGCTGAACACATTTCTCTGCCTGTTTACGCAAAAATCCCCGCAGCTGCCTGCCGGTCGCTGCGGGGATTTTATTACCTGCGTTTTGTCATCTGCTTTTTGTTATCTGTTGTAAATGTAGAGCGCCATCTCGCCGTTGGTCACAGCGCCGAGATACAGCGTACCCTCTTCTACTTGGAGAATGGTTCCGGAGCCGTGGCTCTGGTTGCGTATATAGTACACGCCGTCCTTCGTATAGACCTCCCCGTTATCACGCACAGCAACATTGCCCTCCACGCGGAAGGTCAGAGATTCCGGCACGTCGTCCGCTCTCTGTGTCTTGAGGCGGTACTGACTCTCATCATCCGTCTGCGAAATCTCACAGACATAATGCCAGGTTCCGGCGATGGTCTCATTCCCGGCATCATCGGGCAGACTGCCGTCGATGCCGACCCGATAGCCGTCCGGCGTGGTTGTATTGCGGAGCATCTCCCCGGACGAACTCAGGTAATACCATTTGCCGTCAATCTGCCGCCAGCCGGTCGCCATATACCCGTCCGTGTCAAAGTAGTACCAGCTCCCCTGCATCTGTTCCCATTGGCCCGCGGCGTAGTGCCCGTCCGCATACTGATACCACCAGCCTCTGCCATCCCGCAGCGAAGGTCGGAAGCGCCATTGCAGCGCTCAGCAGCATTGCCGCCAGTACCGTATAGCCGGTTTTCTCTTCATCCCGATTTTCCTCCTGTTCACAGTTCTCTTCTCGCTGTCACCAATACACAGAATGAATCTCTTGAATCGAAATCTTGTTGCTGTTTTATGATACTATAATTTCAATATTTTTACAATATGCTTATTTTTGTCTTTACTATCAGCCCGTCTCTTTCAGATGCTTTGTTCTTTTTGATCTTGGTTTCAGCAGAAATTGCCCGTGTCCTTCCCGCTCTTTCGCGATAGGCATATCTCCGCAACTGCAAAAAGGAAACTAAGCGGAAAAAAAGTCAGTGGCACTGTTTTCCTGCATTTCATAAAAAGCCCATTATAAGAAAGATAGATTTCATGCTTCATGACATTTTCCTCCAAACATACTGTTTCAAGAAGGATGTAAGCAGAGAGAAGCCTTGTATGACAAGGCTTTGAAGCGCTTTTTACCAACTCTGTTTGTCCACCCTTCGTCCTGTTTCAAAGAAGATAAGAACCCCGCAACGCTTGTTACTTGCATTGTGGGGTTCTTTGTTTTATAGGTTTTTCTGCCGATTCCGGCGCGCTTCTTTTTTTAACTTTGCCTTCAGCGTGCGCCACATCTCAAAGACCGCCGTGATCACGGAGATGCCGGCCGCAATCGCGAACGCATACTGGATTGTTCTGGAACTGTAGTAGCTTGCTGCCTCGCTGTCACCGTGCACAATCGCGCTCATCGTGTAGTAGAGGCTGCTTCCCGGCACCAGGGGGATGATGCCGGAAATAAAGAAAATAGTCACCGGCGCCCGCTGCCATCTCGCCAATAGCTCCGCATAGAGTGCGGTGAAAGCCGAGGCGAGAAAGCTTGCCGGAAACACCGCGTCTATGAGCTTCATGAGTAACAAATACACGCCCCACTCCAGCGCGCCGCCGAGCGCCGCGATAAAGAGATACTTCCGCTTCAACTGAAATAAAATCGCAAAGCTTCCCGCCCCCATGAAGGCCGACAGAAGCTGAATGACCACCGTGCGCATCGCCTCACTCATACGCTGCTCTCTCCTATTTTCATCATGTCATATTCAGGAGAGCATGTTAATCAGCGCCAGGCTTGCCATGAAACCGCAGGCCAGCGCGACTGTCCAGAGCAGACTCTCAAGAAGGCGCATCATGCCCGCCATGGTATCGCCCGACAGGACATCGCGCACCGCATTGGTCATCGCAATGCCCGGTACAAAGAGCATGACCTCTCCGATCATAATCGCATCTATGTGGAGGAAGGGCAGCGCCCGCACGGTTCCGCCGAGCAGGCACCCCGTCAGGAAAGATCCGACAAAGTTGTCGATGACCGGTGTCGGCGTGATTTTCCCGAGACGCTTTCGCATCGCCGAGACAATCAACCCGAGTATACTCGCCGCAATCACATCGGATGTTGTTCCCGCGAAGAAGGCCGTAAAACTGCCGACGCCGACCACATTGCCCGCATAATAGAGAAAATCCGAGTGCGGCTCCGAGCGAATGGCATCAAGCTGTTCCTTCAGATCTTCAATGGGCAGGGGCTGCCTGCAACAGCGGCGGCTCAGCGCATTCAGATCCTCGAGCAACGTGAAGTCGGTCGAACCGCCGTTCCGGATGCGACGGGTCTGGGTTCGCTCCGTGCCGTCCGGAAAAATCATCGTGATGACGATGCTCGTGGTGATCACAAATACATTCATATGGGATGCGCCGTACGCCTTCCCCATGCGGGTCAAAGTATCTTCGACGCGATTTACCTCAGCGCCGCTCGCCATCAGAAGTTCTCCGATGTCCAGGAGGCGGTGCAGAAGCGCGCTGTGGCGCGCGCTGTTGTCATCTGTCCATTGGCCTCCGTTGACGAGAGGCGACGTTGTCAGTCCCATAAAATGTTCCCAGCCTTATTGATATTTAGTAGAGGCGAAGCTTTGCCGCAACGCGGTACTCTGCCGGAAGCTGCATCTCTGCGCTTGCCTCTCCGCCGATCTCCCAGCGGGCAGCAGCCGGATTGTAATTGGAATAGACCAGCCAGAAGTTCGCCATGGTCGCGCCGAGGCTCAGCTGTCTATCCTCTTCCGTGGTCTTCTCGTCGGCGCCGTCGAGCAGGTAGAGATCGCGTCCCGCCTGCAGGTAGCGATAGGCCTGACGGTTGTGGAAACTCGGCGCAAGGCTCGCCGCATAGAGCGCCTTGTCCAGCACCGGGTCAAACTGATCCTCGACAAAACTTGCCTCCTGTCCGAACTTCTCCTCAAAGAAGAGTGCCTGCTCGGAAATCTTCGGGGCAATGTGACCCGCACGCGTGTCCACCTTTACATTCGCGGGGGTGTCGATGTCCAGGCGCTTCTCCGCCCGCTCCGCTCTCGCATAGCCGACCGCAAGCAGGGCCGCCGCTTTCTTGTCACTCTCAATGCCGAGCGCACGCTTGGTCGCCGCCTCATCGGTCAAGGTGAGCCAGCAGGCGGAAATGCCGAGCTCCGTGAGCTTCAACAGAAGTTGCTCGCTCACAAAACCTGCGTTTTCAAGCCAGCCTTCCTTTTCCTCCGAGAGCACCATGAGGTAAAGCGGCGCATGGAAGGCATTGCCGCCGTAACCTGCGATGCCCTCAAGTCCCGTGCCGATGCCGGCTGTGCAGTGCAGCGCTAGGTCAAGCTCCGGTAAAATGCGGGCCGTCTCTCCGAAATAACGCTCTACTTCCTGCAATGCAGCCGCCGGAACTTCCTTCTGCTCAAACGAGCGCAGCGACTGTCTCTCTTCAATCAGTGCTTCATAATTCATAGTAAACCTCCGTTGCCTTTTACTTTCTCTCATTATACACAGATTTGCACCGCTTTGCAAAATGGCAAAACAAACTGTATTTTACTCTGTCTTTCTTAACATTTCGCCGAAAATGCAGGCTCTGCTTGATTTCACAGACAAAAGAGCCGACAATAGAATTGCTGCGTATGATGAACCGTCCATAGAAGGAGTTGTCATGAATACTACCATGTCCTATGAACACTTCATACAAGTCGCGGAGCTTAGAACCCAAGTCATGGAAGCTGCCGCGCGCTTTGATTTTCAGGAGACACCGAAAGCTCTGCTCTTTGCGGAGCGCTGTCACGCCGGACAGCGGCGCAAGGGACCGGCCAAGCTTCCCTACATTATCCACCCGCTGACGATGGCCTGCCACGCCTTGTCCCTGGGCCTCGCGGAAGATGAGCTGATTGCCACGGCTCTGCTCCACGACACCTGTGAGGATTGCCATTTGCTGCCGGAAGAACTTCCGGTCAACGCAGCCGTACAGGAAGCCGTGCGCCGTCTCACCTTCTTTCCGGAACCCGGGGTGCCGCACGCACGCGCGCGGGACAGCTACTTTGCGCGGATTCCCGGCAACCGCACTGCGGTTCTGACGAAGTTACTGGATCGTTGCAACAATCTCTCCTACATGGCCTACGGCTTTTCGCGGGAAAAGCTGCTCGATTATATCGATGAGACCGAGCGCGCCGTGATTCCGCTGCTCGACTACGCCAAGCAGCACTTTCACCGCGACCGCGACGCGCTGTTCCTCTTAAATTATCAAATGTATTCCGTGATGAACTCGATTCGCGCTCTGCTTGAGCGGGATCTTTGAGTGATAGAATAAGCGTTATAGGACAAAAAGAGATGGCAGAAAACCTCGCAATGTCGGCAGAAGTCGACACTGCGGGGTTTTTGTCTTTGGGAAAATCTACGGAAGACCGGACAAAAAAACGGGATGTGCGAAAGCACATCCCGTTTTTCTTATTTCGTTGTAATCATTTCGATACCGTGCAACAGGGTATCTTTGTCGATGGCGCCGCGCGCCTGCGCGGTCATCATGCCGTTCGCATCGATAAAGTAGGTGCAGGGAATCGAAAACACACCGTAGGTTCTCGCCGCGTCCTGTGCCGTATCGTAGAGAATCGGCAGGCTGTAGCCCTGCGCCGTGACAAAGTCCGAGGCGCTCTTCACGGTCTCGCGGTTGCCGTCGGTCAGATTGACCATGAGGAACTGAACCTCTGTGCCGCGCTCCTTGTAGACCTCATTGAACTCTGGCATCTCCGAGCGGCAGGGGCCGCACCAGCTCGCCCAGAAGTTCAGGACAATCGGCTTACCCTTGTACTCCGAGAGCTTGTGCACTGTGCCGTCAGCCTCCTGCACCGTAAAATCCGGTGCCGCCGTCAGCGCCTCGCTGCTCTCCTCCGCGGTGCTCTCCGCGCCCGCCTTGGACGCAATGCTGTCCTGTCCCTCAGCCGCCGGACTCTCGGCAGCCGTCGTGCTCTCGGCCTCCGCCTGCAGTTGGGAACCCGCCTGCTTTGCGGCGAGTTTCCGGTAAAGCGTGCCAGCGCCCACCAGAAGAACCAAAAGCACCAGTGCCAGAATCCATGTTGTTTTTTTCTTCATGCAGTATTTCCTTACTATCCGTTCAGGGCGTGAGCAAAACCAACAGGCGTCCCATGGTGCCGGTCGCCATCAGGATGCCGACCAGAATCAGAAAGACGCCGCTCACGCGGTTAATGATGCCATAGTGCGATTTAATGATCGCGAAGCTCTCTTTCAACCTGTCAATCAGCGCAGCGCTGAGTAAAAACGGTACACCGAGACCCAGCGAATAGGCAAGCAACATGCGTACCCCCTCGCCCGCATGCCCACTCTGCGAGGCAAGCGCGAGCGCCGAGCCGAGGAACACGCCGACGCAGGGTGTCCAGCCGATTGAGAAGATTGCACCAAAGAGCATCGAAGAAAAGAAGCCGAGCTCTGTGGTACCGAGACTCCGCGCCCCGCCCCGGAACAGCTGAAAGCGGAGCACACCGAGAAAATTGAGTCCGAAGACAATCACGATCACACCCGAAATCAGATTGACCGCTGTCCTGTGTTGTCCGAGAAAGCCGCCGACCGTTCCCGCAAGCGCCCCCATCGCCATAAAGACGAGACTGAAGCCGAGCACAAAACCGGCCGCATTCCGAAGCGTCTTTCCGAGACTCCGCTCACCGCCGCCCGCAAAATAGCTCACATAGACCGGCAGGAGCGGCAGGAGGCAGGGAGAGATGAAGGTGATCATGCCCTCTAGGAATGAAATCAGATATTGCATCAGTCGAGTGCTTCGTCGAAGACGCGCTTCACAGCGGCCTTGATTTCATCGTAACCCATGCCGATATGGGCCTCGAACTTCTTCACGCCGCCCAGATAGAGGGTCGGCACCGCATAGTAATCGAATTTCTCAATGAATTCCGGCTCTCTGGTCTCTTCGACCTCCCGGATGTGAAGGGTCTTGTAAGCCGGATTTTCCTCCATCAGCTCACGAATGCCCTTGTGCGCCTTCGCGCAATACCCGCAGTCATCGCGGGTAAAGAGTAAAATTTCTTTTGCCATAACTTCCTTTCCGTCAGGCGAGCAGCGGCTTCATCGCTGCCGCCAGCTTCTCCTTTTCCTTCTTGGCCTCGTCCATGCCCTTGCCCTTCGTCGTGAAGTAAGTCTTGATCTTCGGCTCGGTGCCGGACGGACGTACAATGACCGTTTCGCCGTTCTCCAGCGCAAACAAGAGAATATTGGCGCACGGCAGACCCGTCGTCTCCGCCTGCTCAAAGTCCGTGACCTTGGTGACCGCATAGCCCGCGAGTTCCTTCGGCGGATTCTTGCGAAGCGCCTCCATGATGCCGCTCATCTTCTCCATGCCGGAGAGACCCGGGAACTCAAAGCTGTCGACCGCGTTCAGATAGTGACCGTAGGTCTCGTAAATCTCCTCGAGGCGTGCCTTGATCGAAGAACCGATACTCCGGTAGTAAGCCGCCATCTCACAGATCAGCATACTCGCGACGACAGCGTCCTTGTCGCGGACATAGGTGCCTGCGAGATAGCCGTAGCTCTCCTCGAAGCCGAAGATGAAGCGCTCCGCCTCATTCTTACTCTCCAGTCTGTGAATCTGATCGCCGATCCACTTGAAGCCCGTGAGCACGCTGCGAAGTTCCACGCCGTAGTGCTCTGCGACCTTGTCCGCGAGCTGAGTCGAAACCACCGACTTGACCGCAACCGGCCGCTCCGGCATGGTGCCGGCTTCTTTTCTGCCCGCCGCAATGTAGTCGAGCAGCAATACGCCCATCTCATTGCCGCTCACGAGTTCGTACTCGCCGTCCGGCGTCCGCATCGCAATGCCGACGCGGTCCGCATCCGGATCCGTCGCGAGCATTAAGTCCGCGCCGGTCTCCTTTGCGAGCGCAAGTCCCTTCTCGAGCGCCTCAAAAATCTCGGGGTTCGGATAGGGGCAGGTCGTGAAGTAGCCGTTCGGATACTCCTGTTCTTTGACTATCGTCACATCCTCAACGCCGATGTCTTTCAGGACACGCGTCACCGGCACGAGACCGGTTCCGTTCAGCGGCGAGTAGACGAGCTTTAAGCCCGCCGTCTTGCAGATGCCCGGGCGAACCTGACGGGACTCGACCGCCACATAGAAAGCTTCCTTGCAGTCGTCGCCGACAAAACGGATCAGCCCCTTCTCAACGCCCTCCGCAAAGCTCATGAACTTTGCACCGCCGAGCACATCGGTCTTCTGAATCGCCGCGTAGACGACAGCGGCATCCTCATCCGTGACCTGGCAGCCGTCCGCACCGTAGGCCTTGTAACCGTTGTACTTTGCCGGGTTGTGGGAAGCCGTAATCATGATGCCCGCGTTGCAGTTGTAGTAGCGCGTCGCAAACGAGAGCGCCGGAACCGGCATGAGCTCGTCGTAGAGGCGCACCTGAATGCCGTTTGCCGCGAGCACGGAAGCCGCGTCGCGCGCAAAATTCCAGCCTTTCAGACGGCTGTCATAGCTGATGGCGACCGTCTGGCTGCCGCCCTTCGTCTTCACCCAGTCCGCGATGCCCTGGGTTGCCTGACGCACCACCCAGATATTCATACGATTTGTCCCGACACCGAGCGTTCCGCGAAGTCCCGCCGTACCAAAGCTGAGGCTCGCGGCAAAGCGCTCGCAAATCGCATCCTCATCTCCCGCAATTTCCGTGAGTTCTCTCTTTAAGTCAAAATCAACCAGTTCTGCCTTGCACCAACGACTGTACTCGTCCCGATACATTCGGATACCCTGCCTTTCTCACCTTTTGCGCTGTCATTTTGAGCCGCCGTTTGAACGGCAGACTCTATGTTTAGAATACTCGATTCCACGCACTTCTGCAAGCTGTGCCTAATTTTGCGGTCTCCCCCTGTCTTGCGGGCACCGCATCTGTGGGTGCAGGGCTTTATTCGGATCTTACAGGCTGCCCTTCGGCCAAGCTCTCAAAAACCAGACGCCACCGCCTTCCGCGCACAAAAAAAGAGCGAGTCATTTCTGCCCCGCTCTTCAAAAAAGCAAGTCTTACTTCAGGGTGACCTTTGCGCCGACTTCCTCGAGGGACTTCTTCAGAGCCTCAGCCTCTTCCTTGGAGATGCCGGTCTTCACCATCTTCGGTGCGCCGTCAACCAGCTCCTTTGCCTCCTTCAGGCCAAGGGAAGTTGCCTCACGGACAACCTTGATGACCTTAACCTTGTTTGCGCCGACCTCGGTGAGCTCGACATCAAACTCGGACTTCTCCTCTTCAGCCGCTGCGCCGCCCGCTGCCGGACCTGCGACAACAACACCCGCTGCTGCGGAAACACCAAACTCCTCCTCGCAAGCCTTAACAAGCTCGTTCAGCTCGAGAACGGAGAGCTCCTTCAACGCGTCAATGAATTCCTGCGTGCTTAACTTTGCCATCTCTGTATCCTCCTATATCGTGGAATAAATGTTTGATAATACTTCTGGAACCTGCGGCTTACTCCGCAGCCGGTGCAGCGTCCTTCTCTGCGATCTGCTTGATGACGCGTGCAAAGTTCGTGATCGGGCTCTGCATGCTGCCGAAGAGTCTGCCGAGCAGCTCCTCTCTCGACGGAACCGCTGCGATCGCAGCCATTCCCTTTGCGTCATAAGCAGCGCCCTCGACGATACCGCCCTTGATCTCAAGCTTCGGAGCGGTCTTCGCAAACTTCGCGAGCACTCTGGCAGCAACCGTTGCGTCGTCCTTGCTGACCGCAAGCGCCGTCGGTCCCTCCAGATAAGCGTCGAACTTCTCGAAGTCCGTGCCCTTTGCAGCGATGCGGACCATCGTGTTCTTATAGACCTTATAGACCACGCCGGCTTCTCTCAGCTGCTTTCTGAGCTGGGTATCCTGCTCGACCGTGAGGCCGCGGTAGTCAACGACCACTGCAGAGCTTGCGCCGTCTAAAAGCGCAGCGATTTCCTTCACGACCGGCTGCTTCTGGTCGATCTTAGAATCTCTCATCTCGTTTCCTCCTTCTTCCGTACTTGCAAAACAAAAGAACCCGCCTGCCGCACGACAGACGAGTTCGTAATATTCACAGATGTGAACATCCTCCTCGGCGGACAAGAGTTCCTTACGCCATTGGCGTCCGCTGTCTTCGGCAAGAGTATTCTAGCTGTTAAAAGCTAACATGAAATCAGCTTTTTGTCAAGCTTTTAGTTTGCAATCTTCGCAGTGTTGAGCTTCACGCCCGGGCCCATGGTGCTCGTGAGCACAGCGCTCTTCATGTAAGCGCCCTTCAGGGACGACGGCTTCGCCTTGTTCAGCGCATCCAGCAGCGCCTGAAGGTTCTCTCTCAGCTGCTCCTCGGTGAAGGAAGCCTTGCCGACCGGGCAGTGGATGATGTTGGTCTTGTCCAGACGGTACTCAACCTTACCTGCTTTGATATCGGCAATTGCCTTGGTCAGATCCATCGTGACCGTGCCGGACTTCGGGTTCGGCATGAGGCCCTTCGGGCCGAGCACCTTACCGAGACGACCGACAACGCCCATCATGTCCGGGGTAGCGACGACGACATCGAAATCAAGCCAGCCCTCGTTCTGGATCTTCGGGATCAGCTCCTGGCCGCCGACAAAATCAGCGCCTGCTGCCTTAGCCTCATCCTCCTTCGGTCCCTTTGCGAACACGAGGATGCGGACCGTCTTGCCGGTGCCGTGCGGGAGAACAACTGCGCCGCGGATCTGCTGATCTGCGTGACGGCCGTCTGCGCCAGTGCGGACATGTAACTCGACCGTCTCATCGAACTTCGCATTGGCGGTTTTCTTGATCACGCCGACTGCATCTGCAACATCATAGTACTGGCTGCGGTCAACGAGCTTCGCTACCTCTGTATATCTCTTTCCGTGCTTCATGGTCTCATCTCCTCCCCATTAGTCCTCGACAACAATACCCATCGAACGGGCTGTGCCGGCAATCATGCTCATAGCCGACTCAATGCTCGCTGCGTTGAGGTCGGGCATCTTCATCTCGGCGATCTTCTTCACTTCGTCCTTCGAGATGGTCGCGACTTTCTCCTTGTTCGGAACACCGGAAGCCTTCTGCAGCTTGCAAGCCTTCTTCAGAAGCACTGCTGCCGGCGGGGTCTTGGTGATGAAGCTGAAGCTTCTGTCTGCGTAAACCGTGATGACAACGGGGATGATGAGATCGCCCTTGTCAGCGGTTCTCGCGTTGAACTGCTTCGTGAACTCGACAATGTTCACGCCGTGCTGGCCAAGAGCCGGACCTACGGGTGGAGCCGGGGTCGCCTTGCCTGCCGGAATCTGCAACTTGATGTAGCCAGTAACTTTCTTTGCCATAATGGCACCTCCTTGTGGTCATGACGGGGCTTATGCCCCTTCCACGCAACCTTCCCTTGCGGGAAAATTACAACTTCTTTACCTGGGTGAACTCGAACTCCACCGGCGTCTCTCTGCCGAACATATCGATGGGCAGCGTCACGGTTCTCTTCTTCTCGTTGATTGCCGCTACCTTGCCGACCGCGTCCTTCCAGGGGCCGCTGACAACGGTGACGGTATCGCCGAGCGCAAACTCCAAAACGACCTCGCGCACCGCCATCTGCTCTCCGCCGCCAAAGCCGAGCTTCTGCATCTCCTCCTCGGAGAGCGGCACCGGTTTGGATCCCGGTCCCACAAAGCCCGTAACGCCTCGCGTGTTGCGGACAACATACCAGGTCTCATCGTTCATAATCATGCGGATTAACACATAGCCGGGAAACATCTTCCGCTCAATCGTCTTTTCGACATTGTTCCGGAGCTCCGTGACCGGCTGTGTCGGAACGGAAACCTCCAGGATCTGATCCTGTAACTTCCGGTTCTCCACAGACTTCTCGATATCAACCTTCACCTTGTTCTCGTATCCCGAATAGGTATGCACAACATACCAACTTGCTTCAGCCATGCGCTCTCCCACTTCTCACTGAAATACGCGTGTCAGCCCCAACCGGAAAGCCCAGTCGAGTACGGCAATCATCGTGCCCAGCACGAGGGAGACTGCAACGACCGCAGCGGTCTGCTTTGCCAGCACTTCCTGTGTCGGCCAGACAATCTTTCGGAATTCGGCTTTCAGGCCATCCACAAATCCCTTTTTCTCGGAATTTGTCTTCTCGTTCTCAGCCATCTTGCTTCCTTTCTCAAAGATTACTTTGTCTCTTTGTGCAATGTGTGCGTCTTGCAGAATCTGCAGTACTTTTTCACTTCCATACGATCCGGATGCGTCTTCTTATCCTTTGTCGTATTGTAGTTGCGCTGCTTGCAGTCTGTGCAGGCAAGAGTAATTCTCGTACGCATGGTCTCCACCTCCCATTTCAAATTTGCCGATTGAAGTCAAAAAAAAAAGACCTCTCATCTTCTATCGCAGAGTCACTATAGCGCATCCCGGGGGTGCTGTCAAGGCACACCCCCAAAGAAACGCGCATTTTCTCTAGTCTTCCGGCACAATGCAGAGGCAGACCGACATCACGGCTTCCGCGCCCGCCGCCCGGAGCACCCGGGCCGAGGCCTCAATCGTGCTCCCGGTTGTGAAAATATCGTCAACCAGAATCACGCGGTGCACACCGCGCGCCGAAAGCAAGGTCTCGTCCGCGCGGAAAGCTTCTGCGAGATTCCGGATTCTCGCGTCCGGACCGAGGCTCTTCTGGGCCTCTGTCTTCTTGTGTCGCAGTAGAATGTCTGTATAGAGCGGCAGCCCGAGTTCTTTTGCGACTTCCCGCGCGAGTTCCTCAGCCTGGTTAAAGCCGCGGCTTCTGCGTCTTTCCGGATGTAACGGCACCGGGAGCAGGCAATCCGCCCGAAAGTTTCTAAGTTCCGCCGCAAACTTGAGTGCCAGCAGGCGTCCGAGCGGCGCGAGATACTCTTTTTTATGATGATACTTGACCGCCGCCATCGTGCGGCGCATACAGTCATCGTAAAAGAGGAGCGCCAGATTTTTTTCAAAGCTCCGCTCTCTCGCCTCACAGGAATGACAGTAGCGCGCCTGTTCATCCGCGAGCGTGCGCCCGCATTTCAGGCAGCGCGGTTCCCGCACAAAATCAAGTTTCTTCACGCAGGGCGGACAGATGCGCTGTCCCTTCGGCAGGACAATTTCGCCGCAGACCGGACAGCGCCGCGGAAAAATGACAGAGAGCAGCGTCTCCGCAAAGCTCTCCCCGAGGTTCTCACTCAATTTGCGCCTCCTGCTGCAACAACTCCCGCAGCCTGTCTGCCAGACCGGTATAGCGCCCGAGCTCCTTGGTATTCGCGACCATTTCATAGAAATAGGACGGCTCCCCGATCAGAACCACGCACTTCTTGGCGCGCGTCACCGCCGTATAAATCAGATTGCGCGTCCGGAGCATCCTCGGACCGCTAAAGACCGGAATCACGACAGCCGGGTACTCGCTACCCTGCGACTTGTGAATCGTGACCGCATAGGCGAGCTCCAGCTCTTCGACATCCGCAAAGCCGTACTCGACCTCCCGTCCTTCGTCGAAGCGGACGGTCAAGGTCTCCGAGAAGCGGTTGATGTCGGAAAGAATCCCCACATCGCCGTTGTAGACGCCGCGCTGGTAATTGTTCTTAATCTGCATGAGTTTGTCGCCGACCCGGAACAGCGCGTGGGGAAATTCCCGCTCCGCTTTTCCGTACCCTGGCGGATTTAACTTTGCCTGCAACACGGGGTTCAGCCCTGCGACGCCGAGCGCGCCGCGGCGCACCGGCGTGAGCAGCTGGATGCTCTTCGCATCCGCGCCGACATAGGCCGGCAGTTTTTCCGTGATGAGCCGGAGCATGGTCTGAATCACGCCCTCCGCACTCCCCTGCCGGATAAACAGAAAGTCCTTGCTCCGCTTCCCGAGATCGATGGGCTCTTCGTCCATCATCTTATGGGCATTCACCACAATATCGGATTCCGCGGCCTGGCGGTAAATCTGCGTGAGTCGCGCGACCGGCAGACAAGCGGAGGCAATCAAATCGCGGAGTACATTGCCCGCGCCGACACTGGGCAGCTGATTGCTGTCGCCGACCAGAATCAGGTGAGCGCCGACCGGCACCGCGAGGAGCAGTGCATGGAAGAGCCGTAAATCCACCATACTCATCTCATCGATGATGATGCAGTCGGCCTCGAGCGGCTGCTCCTTGTTGCGGTCAAAGCGGACCGTGCTCCAGCTCTCCCGCCCGGAATCGCCCTCCCCGTCGCCGGTCGGTGCGCCCGTGACTTCGAGCAGGCGGTGTATGGTCTTTGCCTCCCGCCCGGTCGCCTCTGTCATCCGCGCCGCCGCGCGCCCGGTCGGCGCCGCGAGCAGAATCTCCGCGCCCTCCGCCTCAAAGCAGCGAATAATCGCATTGATGGTCGTGGTTTTGCCGGTGCCGGGACCGCCGGTGATTACGAGCAGGCCCGACTGCACAGCCGCGAGCACAGCGCGCCGCTGGGTCTCGTCGAGCACGAGTCCGGCCTCCTCCTCTTCGAGCAGTGCGAGCTGTTCCTCCGCACGCGTATGCCCCGCTGTCTCCCGGATATCCAGCTCCTTTAACATCGCGGCGACATGCAGTTCCATGCGGTCATAGTTTGCGAGATACACCCGCGTTTCTTCCGCGTCGTTCGGGGCGCGCCGAAGGACCAGGCGCTTTTCCATCTGCAAATCCAGCAACAGCTGCCGCAGGTTCTCCGGCTCCAGACGGAGCAGTGCCTTCAGGCGCTCCGTGAGCAGCTGCGTAGGGAGATAGCAGTGTCCCTCCTGCACGGCGAGGCGCAGCACATAGAGCACCGCGCTCCGGATCCGGGTCTCCGCGTCCGCGCGGACGCCCATGCGCCGCGCGATTTCATCCGCGGTCTGAAAGCCGACGCCGCTCAAATCGTCCGCGATTCGATAGGGGTTCTCGCGGAGCAGGGTGTAGACCTCATCCCCGTAGCGCTGGTAAATCTTGACGGCGAGATTCATCCGTATGCCGTAGCCGGAGAGAAAGAGCATGGCGCGGCGCAGTTCCCGCTTTTCCTCAATCTGCCCCGCGATTTCCATCGCAAGGCGCTCGCTGATGCCCTTCACCTCCGCAAGGCGCTCGGGTTCCTCCTCGAGAATGCGAAGCGTGTCGTTCTTAAACTTTTTGACGATACGCTTCGCAAGTGCCTCGCCTACCCCTTTGACAGCGCCGGAGGACAGGTAGCGCTGCACGCTTGCGCTGTCCTCCGGCGTCTTGATTTCGTATGTCTCGACCGCCAGCTGTTCGCCGTAGGTCGGATGAAGCTGAAAATGTCCCTCTGCGCTGATGTACTCCCCCTCCGATATCATCGGAAAGGTACCGACCAGCACATAGTCCTCGCCGCCGCTCTCCACGCTGAGAATCGCATAGCCATTCTCCTCGTTCCGGTACTTGATTTTCTCAACAAAGCCGCTCAGCGAGTCCATCCGGTCAATACTCCTTCTTTGCGTCTGCGCTGTCGCCGTTCTGGAACTCGATGAACTTTCCGGTTCCGATCGCAACCGCCGTGAGCGGTGCCTCGGCAATCATGGTTGTGATACCCGTCTTCTCCTGGCAGAGCTGATCGAGGCCGTAAATCAGAGAGCCGCCGCCCGTAAAGACAATGCCGCGGTCGTAGATATCGGCTGCGAGCTCCGGCGGGGTGCGCTCGAGCACGTTGTGCACGGCGTCGACAATCTGCATTGCCGGCTCCTGCAGTGCCTCGAGGGTCTCATCCGAGGTCACGACGATGGTCTTCGGCAGACCGGTGACCAGGTTACGGCCGCGCACCTCCATGGTCAGCACCTCGGGACGGCGGTAGGCCGCGCCGATCTGAATCTTGATATCCTCACCGGTTCTCTCACCGATCAGGAGGTTATGCTTCTTTCGCATGTAGCGGACCACTGCCTCGTCAAAGTCATCGCCCGCGACCTTGATCGAAGTCGAGACGACGGGGCCGCCGAGGGAGATGACGGCGATATCCGTGGTGCCGCCGCCGATGTCGACAATCATGTTGCCGCAGGCCTTCGAAATGTCGATGCCCGCGCCGATTGCCGCCGCGACCGGCTCCTCAATGATCGAGACTTCCTTCGCGCCCGCCTGATAGGTTGCATCCTCGACGGCCTTTCTCTCAACCTCGGTCGCACCGGACGGAATGCAGACCGCGATGCGCGGGCGGAGCAGGGTCTTCTTGCCGACCGCCTTGTTGATAAAGTACTTGAGCATCTTCTCGGTCACGGTGTAATCCGAGATGACGCCGTGGCGCAGCGGGCGAATCGCAATGATATTGCCGGGCGTGCGGCCGATCATGAGACGCGCCTCCTCGCCGATTGCGAGAATGCGGTTGGTGTCGCGGTCAATCGCGACGACGCTCGGCTCCTTTAAGACAACGCCCTTTCCCTTGATATAGACCAGGATACTCGCGGTACCCAGGTCGATGCCGATGTCATTTGAACTCATTCCAAACATATTAAACATGAAACCCCTCCGGACAGTATAAAAAGAGAGCCTGCGCCCTCACAACCTCTTGACAATGTTTGGAATTCATTATATCCAAAAGTATTGCGCAATAAAAGCCTTTTCCCAAGAAAGCGCCTTTAAATTGTCTTAATGACTTCGACCGGCTTTATTCAGAAACTTTATGCTTTTTTTAGAGGGCCGCCACACTTTCGACACAGATCTCAGGTATTATATTCTTGTCATCAGAAATGATGACGGAAATGCCCTGGTTTCAGTTGGCTGAGACCGCAAAGCTTTTTCATACTCATACCGGGCGGCTTACCCCCGCCCGGCCCCCCTTACCAGCTCCTGATCTGAGATCCCCCTCTTAAGATCATTTGCATATTTTGTTCCACAAAAAAAGCATCCGACTCGCAGCGGATGCTTTTTTATTACTCCGATTCCCTGTGGCGAAAGGCAATCGCCGCCTCGTCGAGACGCTGTTTTGTGCCGTCCGCGCCGTAGTACCAGAGCTCCTTTGTATCGCCGTACCCGGTGAGGAGGACCGCACTGCCGTCCTCCTCCGCCTCGTAATCACTGACGCCGTAGAAGAGCGCCTCTCCGCTGCTGTCCGCGCTGCCGTCCCATTTGACCAGGGTTCCGCCCTTGTCGTCGCCGTTCGGAAACACATCTTTCAGATAAAAGAGCGCCTTACCCGTCTCGCTGATGCGCTCGTAACTCGCGACGCGCTCGGCGAGCTCTTGTCCGTCGACCACCAGACTCGCATAGCTCTCGTTCGGATTCTCCGCGCCCGCAAAAACAGTGCCGCCCTGCGCGTTGGAAATACCGCTCACGCCGGAGAAGAGTGCCTCTTCCTTCTCGATTCCCTCTGCCGTGTAGGCCCGCGCAAAGACTGTGCCGCGCTGGGGATTCTGCTCGCCCTCTTCGCCCGGCCGGAACAGCACATAGTAAAACTTATCTTCCTCCGCATCGAGCGCGAGATCCAGGAGTCCCCGGTCAATGAGGTGCAGTCCGGTGTTCAGCGCCGCACTGTCCCGCAACAGATAAATCGAGAAGCCACTCCCGCTGCCCTGCCAGGCGAGCGCGCGGTCCGCCTGCACGCGGTCTGCGTAGACTGCGCTGAGCCGCGACACGTTGTGCAGCAGAATCTGACTCTTTGTCCCGTCAAAATAGCAGAGTGTCTTCCCCTCTGCCGGCGTAATCTCGCTCATCGCCGTCTGCTGCTGCGCCGAAGCCGCGTCCGGCTCTTCCGCGGCGGCCTCGCTCTCTTGGCGCGCCAGCTCTTCGCCGCGCTCCTTCACATCCGAAGCTGTTTTTTTCTGCTGCTGTTCGTCCGGAACACTGTGTTCGTCCCGCAGATAATAGGCGTGCCCTGTCTTCCGGATAAAGATGCTCTGATCCACATCGACACTCACAACCTGCACAGGGTGCAAATCCGCGCTGTAGCAGAGCGAGCCGCCCGCATCGCTGCAGTAAAGCTGCCGTAAATCCGCACTTGCGAAGCTAATCTGCTGCATTCCGGAGGCCAGCTTTACGGCCACACCGAGCTGTTCGCCGCTCTCCGTGAGGCGCAGGGCGTATAACTTTCCGTCGCCGGTCAGGTAGACCGCCGACTGTCTGTCCGCACTCACCCGGAAATCAAGCACCAGAGCTGCAAGTACCTCTCCCTGCCAGCTCTTCTCCGTCCGGCGATACAGGCTGAGCGCCCCTGTCTTGTCCTCCCCGAGCAGTGTGCCACCCGCCGTCGGCTCGTATTTGACAATATCCGCCGCTACGGTCTCGACCGCACCGCCGAACTTCCGCGCGCAGAGTTCCCCCGAGAAAAAGCCGTAGCTTGTGTCCTCTCGGTAATTCCGGCAGAAATAGACTTGTTCCCGCATCCCGTCAAACCGCACATCCTGGGTCGGATCGTGGCGGCCCAGAAAACGCTGCACCGCATTGGTCTCCCCTGCGCTGTCAAAGCCCGCGATTTCCTGCGGGTTTTCTCCCGGAAAGCAGGCGTAGAGCCCGCTCCGGTTGTACCAGATCAGCGGATCCGCCGCATGGCCTGCCTGTGTGGTTCGCTCTGCCTTTCCGCAGCCCCAAAGGGCTGTCGCCGTCAGGCAGAGACCGAGCACCACTGCCGCCAGCTTTCGCACTCTCATTTCACCGCTCCCCCGTTCTCTTTTTTCTGCGCTTCCAGCCACGCCGCCGCATGGGCGGAGAGATATGTCTTTTCGTTTCGCGCCGGTTCTTCCAGCACTGCATGGAGCAGCGCGCGCAGACAAGCGCCGAGCGCCGGTCCCTTCGGAATGCCGAGCGCGAGAAGCTCCGCTCCGCCGAGCGCGAGACCGCGAATTTCCAGGCAGTCCCCCCGCTCCGCAATTTCCTGCCGTAGCGCGCGAAGCTTTGCAATCCGCTCTGTCCGCTGTTCAACGCCCCCCGGCGTCTCCTCACTGCCGTAGCCCGCCTCTTTGAGGAGAAGCAGCTCGGTGAAGGCGTCGTGCCCGATGTCCGAGAGGCAGCGCCGGACTTCCGTCTCACCCTCCGGCAACGGCTTGTGTACGGCAGTCAGCAATAATACCGCCCGGTCTCTCGTCGCGCGGTCACTCTTTAACTCGGTGAGCAACTTACCGAGGGCCTCCGGTGTGATCCGCTCACCGGCCGCCGCAAAGCGCAGCGCCTTGCAGCGCGGCAGTCTTGCCGCCCGGCTGTCGAGATGCACGCCTAGGAAATGCGCCGCCATCTCGGGTGCCAGCCCGGCCACATACAGGAGTTCCAGTTTCTCCGGGTGGTTCGAGAGCAGCAGTTTCGTGAGTTCCGCGAGAATCCGCTCCTTGCTGACCCGCGCCAAATTGGGCGAAAGCTCCGTGAGAGCTTTGAAACTCTCGGCCTCTATTTCAAAATTCAACTGCGCCGCAAAACGCACCGCGCGGAGCATGCGAAGCGCATCCTCCCGAAAGCGCGCATACGGATCCCCGACGCAGCGGATACAGCCGCGCGCAAGGTCTTCCTGTCCGCCGAAGAGATCCACAAGTTCTCCGCGCTCGGAGACCGCCATCGCGTTGATGGTGAAGTCCCGGCGCTTTAAATCCTCCGCGAGCGAGGGCGTAAAGCAGATGCTGTCCGGATGCCGCCCGTCCGAGTAGTTGCCGTCAATGCGGTAGGTCGTGACCTCATAGCCCTCTCCGCCGAGTAGCACTGTCACCGTGCCGTGCTGCAGCCCGGTATCGACCGTGCGCGGAAACAAGGCCTTAACCTCCTCCGGTCTCGCATCGGTCGTGAAATCCCAGTCGTCCGGCTCTTTTCCCAGAATGCTGTCCCGCACACAGCCGCCGACCGCATAGGCCTGAAACCCGGCCGTCTCCAATTTGTTCAAGATGTCTCTCACCGTCTCCGGCAAGCGCATGCGCATCACACTCCTCTCCGCAACGCCAAAAAGAGAGCCATCGCGTTTGCCGCGGCAGCTCTCTGCGTTTTAGTATGCAACACCCCAGTAAACCATCTTCTTCGCAGGTTTTCCGCAGCAGACACAGCGGTCCGCGAGCTTTTCCTGGGCGAACGGAATGCAGCGGCTGGTTGCCCCCGTCTCCTCTTTGATTTTGTCCTCACACGCCTGGTCGCCGCACCACATCGCGCGGACAAAGCCCGGACGGTTCTTAACGGTCTCCGCAAATTCTTCCATCGTGGTCACATCGTAGGTGTGCGTGTCGCGATGCTGCTTGGCTCTCTCGAACATGGCCTTCTGGATGGTCTCGAGCATGTCCGAAACCGTTGCCGCAATGCCTTGGAGTGCTGCCTCAGACTTCTCGCCGTTATCGCGGCGCACCAGCACGCAACTGCCTGCCTCAATGTCCTTCGGTCCGAGTTCAATGCGAAGCGGCACGCCGCGCATCTCGCACTCGGCGAACTTAAAGCCGGGGCGGCGATCCGTGTCGTCTACATTGACGCGAACACCTGCCGCTCTGAGCTCTGCCGCGAGCGCCTTAGCGCGCTCCAGAACACCTTCCTTGTGCATTGCGACCGGTACAATCGTGACCTGCACCGGCGCAATGTGCGGCGGCATCTTGAGGCCGGAGTCATCGCCGTGCACCATGATGAGCGCGCCGATCATACGGGTTGTCATTCCCCAGGAAGTCTGGTGCATGTACTTAAGACTGTTGTCCTTGTCCTGGAACTGCATGCCGAAGGCGCGCGCAAACCCGTCTCCGAAGTTGTGGCTCGTGCCGCTCTGCAGCGCCTTGCCGTCGTGCATCAGAGACTCGATCGTATAGGTTGCGACCGCACCGGCAAACTTCTCCTTGTCGGTCTTCTGACCGCGCACCACTGGAATCGCGAGCTCCTGCTCGCAGAAATCCGCGTAGAGATTCAGCATCTGTTCGGTTCTCGCCTGTGCCTCCTCTTCGGTCGCGTGCACGGTGTGTCCCTCCTGCCAGAGGAACTCACGGGAGCGGAGGAAAGGACGGGTCGTCTTCTCCCAGCGCACCACCGAACACCACTGGTTCAGCACCTGCGGCAAATCGCGATAAGAGTGCACATGCTTCGCATAGTAATCGCAGAACAGCGTCTCCGAGGTCGGGCGCACGCAGAGGCGCTCCTGCAGAGGCTCAAGGCCGCCCTGCGTGACCCAGGCGACTTCCGGCGCGAAGCCCTCGACATGATCTTTCTCCTTGTCGAGAAGACTCTCGGGAATAAAAAGCGGCATGTAGCAATTCTTTACGCCTGTCGCCTTGAAGCGCTGATCCAGAAGGCTCTGGATGCGCTCCCAGATTGCATATCCGGCGGGCTGAATGACCATACAACCTTTGACGCTCGTATAGTCGCAGAGCTCTGCCTTCCGCACAATGTCGGTATACCACTGTGCGAAATCCTGTTCCATCGAAGTAATCTCTTTGACCGCTTTTTTCTCCTCTGCCATACTTTCCTCTCTCCCTTAGTTCCGTTCCTGCGCGGCTCTATGCTTGGTGAGCGCGCGGTGAATGCGCTCGCTGGGCTGCAGGAGCTCACTCACGGATGTATCGTGATTCAGACTGTCAATCAAAAGTGCAATGTATTTGCTCATCTCGACGCTCACATAGTAGGGGCGGCTTAAGAGCTCCGGGCTCTGATAGACCAGGTTGGTCGTGAAAATCTTATCAATCATGCCCTCTTCATAGTAGCGGTCGAAGCGCGCGAGGCCGTTCGTAAAGAGACCGAAGGTCGCACAGACAAAGACCTTCCGCGCGCCGCGGCGCTTCAACTCTCGCGCGACTTCCTGCACGGTTTCGCCGGAGGAAATCATGTCGTCCACGACAATCACATCCTTGCCGGTGACATCCGCCCCGAGGAACTCGTGCGCAAGAACCGGGTTTCTGCCGCCGACCAGACGCGTGTAATCACGGCGCTTATAGAACATGCCGACATCGAGGCCCATCATGTTCGCAAAGTAAATCGCTCTGCCCATGCCGCCCGCATCCGGGCTGATAATCATCATGTGCTCGGAATCTACCTTGAGCTCTGTCTCTGTCTGGAGGAGCGCCTTGATAAACTGGTAGATGGGCTGCACGGTCTCGAAGCCTTTCAGCGGAATCGCATTCTGCACGCGCGGCTCATGCGCGTCGAAGGTCAGAATGTTGTCAACACCCATGTTGACGAGCTCGTGCAGGGCGAGCGAGCAGTCGAGCGACTCTCTGCCGTCCCGGTGCGACACGCGGCTCTCGTAGAGGAAAGGCATAATCACATTGATGCGGCGCGCCTTGCCCGCCGCCGCCGAGATGACGCGCTTCAGATCCGCAAAGTGGTCGTCCGGCGACATGTGATTGGTCATGCCGCAGAGCGAATAGGTCAGGCTGTGGTTGCAGACATCCACCATGAGGAAGAGATCCTTGCCGCGCACCGACTGTAAGAGCGTTCCCTTGCCCTCGCCCGTGCCGAAGCGGTTAATCTGGCTCTGCACAATGAAGGAGTCTTTCTCGTAGCCCATGAACGCAAGCGTGTCCTTGTGCTCGCTCTGCCGCGCGTTCCGCCAGCGCACCAGATAGGCATCGACCTTTTTCCCGAGCTCCTCGCAGCTCTTTAAGGGCACCAGCCCAAGCGGTCCCACCGGAATGGTCTCAATCTCTTTGTCTTCGTTCGACATCTGTTCTGCTCCTTTTTCTTCGATGATTCGGAAAACTATTGCTTGCGCTTCTTTGCGCGGATATCGCTTCCATAGAAGGGAAGTATATCATATTCGCCCAAAATGCGCGATGTGCTTCTCTCGGTATATTGCGCTTTTAATTGCTTCGGGTCCAGATTGGTGGAGATCAGAGTTCCGCGCTTTGTAATGAGACGCTCGTTTAAGAGCGTGAAAAACGCCGAGGCCGTAAAGGCATTGCCGAACTCTGTCCCGAGGTCGTCTATGATCAGAAAATCGCAACTGTAAATATACTCGCGGAATTCTCTCTCCTCCCGCGCCCTGATTTTTTCCTCGTCGCTCTCCGCCCGCTGCCGCCACTGGGTTGCGGCGAGCAGGGAGAACAGCTCCTCCGCGCTGAGGTAGACGACGGTCTTGCCGCGCGACAAGAGCTCTCCGGCGATGCAGTGCGAGAGAAAAGTCTTGCCGAGCCCGGGTTTTCCGGTGAACAGCAGATTGCCCTTTCGCTTGTCGAAATTTCTGAGATAGGCCTTGCACTGTGCGAGCACAAGCTGTTCCATGTAGGCGCGCTCGCTCATGTTGAGTCCCGGTACCTTTCGCTCGTCGCTGTAGTAGTCGAGCGAGAAACGTTTGAAATTCTCCTCGCGTATGCTCGCCGCAAGTCTTCCCTGGCGGCTGAGCCGCGCAATCATCTTCTGCCGGAAGCAGCGGCATTTTTCGCCGTCCGCAAATCCGGTGTCTTTGCAGTGCTCGCAGTGATAGGGCGGCGCAAGGAAATCGTCCGGATACCCCGCCGTGCAAAGCAGCGCACTCTTTTGCTTTTCCAGTTCCTCGAGTTCCGCCTTCAGGCCCGTCAGCGCTTCCTTGTCTCCGCCGACGGCTGCGCGGTAGCGCGCCATCGCGCGGTCGGCAATTTCCTGCTCGAGCGCGCGGTAGCCGGGCAGCACGCGGTTCAGTTCTGCCTTCCGCGCCCGCAGCAGCTGCTGCCTCGCAGCCTGCAGTGCCTCGTATTCGCGCAAAATGGCATTGTACTCTGTATTGCTGAGTGCCACGCCCTACCTCCTCTCAGGACTCCTGCTCGAGCTTACGCTTGAGCTGCTGCAACACGAGGTCGTTCGGATCTTCCTCCCGCTCCTCGAAATTGTGAAAGCGTGTCCCGTTCTTTTTGGCGCCGCTCTCCGCGCCTTTCTTTCTGCCGGTCTCCTCCCGCTTCTTGTCCTCTTCCGCGATGTCCTGCATGCTGTGCACGCCCGCGCGATGCCATCTGGTCAGAATGCCGTCGGCATAGGGAAAGCTCGGCTTATTGACATGGCGAAGAGTCCGACTGCAGGCCTCTACGACCAGTTCCTCGGAGAACGCATACTCGCGGTACCACTTCTCGATAAACTTCTGTTCCTCGACGCCGGGACCGCGGTCGCGGATGCCGAAAGCCTTTAAAACCGCATAGACCTCTTTGGTATAGCTCTGGCCGCGCTGCTCTGCCTCCTCCGGCGTCCGGATGCCTCTCTCGTACCAGTCGAGCGCAACTTTTTCGAAATAGCGGAGCGAACTCTTTTTCTTTTCCGCGCAGTACTCGCCGAGTTTAATCAGCAAATCCGCTGACATGCCGAGCGTCCCGTAGAGATAGGCTACGGTCTCGGTGTCCGTCTGCGAAAAGGTTCTGCCGAGATAGCGCTGCAGCGCATAACTTAAACCCGCAAATTCGCTGTCATCCTGCAGGCGCCGGAAATCCACGCCGGATTTGTCCGGCAGTTTGGCCGGCGGCAGAACGGGTTCCGTCGACTCCGGCTCCGGGTTCTCGGGCAGCGGTTCCGGCTCCGGCGGCGTTTCGGGCAGCTCATATCCGCTCTCTGTCTCCCGGAGTCTGTCCTGTCCGATATCGCCCGCAATCAGTCCTTCCCGCTGCCAGCGGAGCAGCGCGCGCTTCACATCGCCCTCCGTGAGTTCTAAGCTGTCCGCAATCCGGGCGTCTGTGACCTCCTCGCCCCGATGGCGCAGGAGATAGAGATAAACCTTGACATATGCGCCGTTTACCGATGGCATATAGCGGTCGATAAATTCGTTGGAGACGACCGTCACGCCGGGCGCGGCGTCGCCCTGAAAAATAATTTTCATCTCATCCTCCTTTTCTCACTGCTCATCTTAACATAAAGTATCCCCGAGAACTTCACATCTTTTTCCACAATTTATCCACAAGGCTGTGGAAAAGCCGGTGTGCAGTTTCGCACACCGGCTTATTTCGCGCCTTTTCAGGTCTTATTTTTTCACATCAGCTGTTTTTGCCCGCTCCAAAAGTTCTTCGCCGACCCGGAAAATATCGCCGGCGCCCATCGTGAGCACAAGGTCTCCGGGCTCTGTCACTTTGTCGAGATAATCCTCGATTTCACCGAAGCTGCCGAAATACCGCGCCTTGCCGGGCTGGTCCGCATTGATCGCCTCTGCGACATCGCGCGAGCTGATGCCGAGGGTATCGGTCTCCCGCGCCGCATAAATATCGGCGAGCAGCACATGATCCGCCCCCTCGAGCGCCTTGCCGAAATCCGGCAGAAGTGCCTTGGTTCTCGTATAGGTGTGCGGCTGAAAAACACACCAGAGCGCCTTGTGCGGATAATTTTTTGCTGCCTTTAAAGTCGCCGCGATTTCCTGCGGGTGATGCGCATAGTCGTCCACGATGACCGCGCCCCGGTACTCGCCCTTTTTCTCAAAGCGTCGCTCCGTGCCGCGGTAAGCCTCGAGCCCCTCGCGCACAGTCTCCGCCGGAATGCCGAGCAGGCGGCAGGCCGCCAAGGCCGCGAGCGCATTGTAGACATTGTGCTCGCCCGGCACAGAGAGCTGAATACGCGGGAGTGACCTCCCGTGCTCCGTCGGCGTAAAGGCCGCGTTGCCGCGTTCGTCAAAGCGGATATCCGTCGGATAATAGTCCGCCGCTTCGGTTCCCACCGTCACGACCTTGCCCTTGAAGTCCCCGACAATTTCCCGATAATCCCGGATCCGATTGTCGATGACGAGGCTGCCGTTCTCCGGCATGCGCTGCACAAAGCGCCGGAACGAGCGGCGAATATCGTCGATATCCTTGAAAAAGTCGAGGTGATCCGCCTCGATGTTCAGAATCACTTCGAGCGTCGGAAAAAAGGACAGGAAGCTGTTCGTATATTCGCAGGCCTCGAGCAAAAAGGTCTCGCTGCCGCCGACCCGGATATTGCCGCCGATTGCATCCAGATTTCCGCCGAGCGAAATGGTCGGATCCTTTTTTGCCGCGAGCAGAATGAGAGACAGCATCGAGGTTGTCGTGGTCTTTCCGTGCGTGCCGCTGACCGCGATACTCTCCCCGTAACAGCGCATCAGCTGCCCGAGGAGTTCCGCGCGGCTCAGCATCGGAATGCCCTGCCGCTTTGCCTCCCGAAACTCCGGATTATCCGGGTGAATGGCCGCCGTATAAATCACATAGTCAACCGGACTGCTGAGATTCTCCGCCCGCTGTCCGATATAAATCCGTATGCCCCGTGTTTTCAGATGTGCCGTGAACTCGCTCTCCTTCGCGTCGCTTCCGCTCACCGAGAATCCTTCTTTCTGAAGAATTTCCGCAAGACCGCTCATGCTGACGCCGCCGATGCCCATAAAATAGACGCGGCAGGGCTTTTTGAAATCAATACTGACTGTATCCATTCTGTCTCTCCTCAACCAATCCGATTCGTCAATCGCACTCAGCCTATGCTGCCCTCCGGAAAGAGCTTGCTGCCGTAGCGAAGCAGCGCGAGGCGGAGCATATTTCCCAAAATTCCGACTGCAATGATTTCGCCGACACCGACTGTCAACACAAAGAACGGCAGGAAGCCCTCAATCCCATAGCCGTAGCGCAGCACGAAGGGGATGATCAGCGCGTTGCAGAGAATGGGCGGCAGAGCGGCGAAATAGCCTTTGTCGCGGAGCCGGTAAGTGCCGTAGGCACCGAGCAGCGTCGCAAGACTTCCGAAAATCACATCGAGCGCCGCTGCGCCGGACAGGAAGTTTGCGAGGAAGCAGCCCACAAAAAGCCCGGGCACGGCTGCGACCGTAAAGACGGGCAGGATGCAGAGCGCCTCCGAGACGCGAAACTGTACGGCACCGAAACTGATGGGCTTCGTGACATAGGTCAGCGCGGCGTAGACTGCGGCGAGCAGCGCGGCATTCACCAGCGCCCGCGTGTTGCCAAGGGATGTTTCTCTCATTTTTTGTTTCCTCCATAGTTTTGTTTTAGGTGAGGATGGTCTCGAACTCACCGGTGCAACATTATAGCACGGATTTTCATCCTTTTCGCGCTTCACCGGAAAACTGTGAGAGATCTTCGTCTTTCAGCGCGGCCGCCAGGAGTTCTGGCAGTCGCTCCGGTGCGCAGGCAAAGCAGGGAATGCCGAGCGAGGCAAGGTGCTTTGCGTTGTGTTCGTCGTGATAGGGGGCGCCGCCGTCCGCAATCGCGAGTAGCACAATCACGCGGACGCCCGCCTCCTTCATCGCCGCAATGCGACGCATCAGCGCGGCACGGTTGCCACCCTCCATGAGGTCGGTAATCAGAAAGAAGAGAGTCTTCTTCGGTTCCTCAATCAATGTCTCGCAGTACTTGACCGAGTTGTTGATGTCGGTGCCGCCGCCGAGCTGAAAGCCGAAGAGCAGCTCGACCGGATCCTCGATCTTATCGCTCAGGTCGACAACTTCCGTCGTAAAGGCAACCACATGGGTCTTCACGGCGCGGAGCGAGGCGAGGATGCTGCTCATGACCGAGGCGTAGAGCACCGACTCTCCCATCGAACCGCTCTGGTCGATGTCGAGGATGATGTGATACTTGGCGGCGTTGTTCTGCTGCTTCGCAAAGAAGTAATACTTCTCGGGGAGGATGCGCTTTTTCGCCGCATCGTAGTTTTTGAGGCCGTAGCGTATGGTCTTTTTAAAATCAAGTCCCGTCGCCGAAGGAATCGGCGTGTGCTCTGTCCGCTTGCAGGCGGCCACAACCGCACGGCGCACATCTTCCGCGAGACGGCGCTGAATTTCCTCGACAATGCGCTGAATAAAGCGGCGTGCACTCTCCCGGCTCTGCTTCGGCACCTGATCCTTTAAGAGGAGCAGCATGCTGCCGAGGTCCACGCTCGGCTCGGCGGCGTCGAGAAGCTCCGGCTCAAACAGGAGCTCTTTCATGCCGCAGCGCTCCACGGCATCGCCTTCCACAAGTTTTACGAGTTCCGGCGGAAAGAGGGTCCGAAGGTCGCCGAGCCAGCGGCTGATAACGGCGGAACCCCTGCCGCTGCCGCCGCCGGGCTGCGTATCGCCGTAGGAGAAGTAGGCATCGGCATTGTAAATCGCCTCAAGTGCGGCGTCCATCTGTCTGTCTTCTTCGGACAAGTAGGGCGCACTGTCCTTTCCGTAGGCGCTCCATTTCGCCTCACTCTCCCGGCCGAGCAGCAGCCTCCACTTCCGGATGCGCGCTTCGTTTTCGTCCATGTCCTGTCTCCCTAGAAATCGTCAAAATCAAAGGACTCGAGCGCCTGACTCTCCTCCCGACTCAGTTCCGCATTCAGCACCTCGCTGACCTGCTCCTTTTGTAAGCCCCAGAATTCCGCCAGATTCTCCGCGACCATATCCTTTTCACCCGCCGTATATGTCGCGAAGGCGCGGCGCAGAAATACCATGGCGCGCTGCCAGCAGTCCTCGGGAATCGCATCGATGTAGCGGCTCAGACTCTCCCAGACCACGCTCCGCACAATCAGCGCATAGTGATTGCGGAGCGAAAGCCCCTCAAACCAGAGCGCGCCGAGTTCCGCCCGAAGTCCGACCGACATGCGGCAGCTGATCTCCTGCGAGAGTTCTTCCTCGCCGAGGTCGCCGAGATCGAGGCGTATTGCCGTCGCAAGCCCCGAGAGCTTGGCGTTTAAATCGTCCCGACGCGAAAGTTCCCGAATGGCATGCTCCCACTTTTCGCTCGGCAGCCCCTTCTCGACACTGAAAATACTCTGGATCTCTTCGATGCTCTTTGCGAGGTGTCCAGCCGCCTCATCATCGCAGAAGCAGGCGTCCGTGAGGGTAAGACCGGCGCGGAGCAAAAGGCGCTCCAAAATGGGGCGAAGCACCGAGACATCCGACTGCCGCACATCCCCGAACTGCAACATGCACGATAGAATTTTGGCTGTCCGCGCAATCTCCTCAATCGAAATCTGATCGATACTCGCGCTGTCAAGACGGCTGACCGCCGCCTGCAAAAGCTCCGGCATGCCGCAGAGAAAGGCGCTCTCTAAGAGCTCCGTGATCTCCGCAATCTGTTCCGTTGCCGTCAGTTTCTCCTGCAAATCAAAGCTCACGGCGTGCGCGATCGTGTCGCCTTTTAAAACGGCCTCGGCGAGCTGCATCTCCGCCTCCGGCGTCCTGCTTAAAACCCAGTTTTCCTCCCAGCTCGCATCCTGCTGTCTGCTGCCTTGCAAAGCGGCAAAACCGATGCCGAGAAGGCGCAAGCGCTGCAAAAAGAAGGAGCGGCGCAGCTGTAAAAAGGCGCTCTTCTCGCTCTTTGCGCGTCGATTTTCGCGGAGATCCAGGCGGAGCTTTTCCGCGACCGGGCCGAAATTCAGCTTTAAGTCCGCGCACTGATCCGCAAAATCCCGCTGAATCGAGGTGAGCAGCCCGCTCATCGGCACATGACCGATCTTCGTGCCGATGTCCGTGAGCGCAAGTCCCTCGGCGATTTCGCCGAAACTCCCGTGACCAAGACAGGTCACGGCGGCATCCTTCAGTTCTTCGTGTGTCGGATATACACCCTCTCGCAGCCTTGTGAGGCTCTCGGCGAGCAAGGTCGCCTCCAGCACTTCCGCCGAAGAGACCAGGCCGCCCCGCTCCCGGATGTGTACGGCCAGCGCGGACAGATAGCGCGCGGCGTGGCTCTCGGGCTTCCCTGCCGCAAGTGCTTCCCAGAGCAGCTCATAGTAGGCGGGCGCTAGGTTCCCGGCCGCATAGCCCGATCGGCTTGATAAGCGCCGGTACGAGTAGGGCATCAGTGTGAGCTGCGCCTTGCACTGCGGCAGCTTTTGAAGCGCTGCATCGTCGAGCAGCTCCCCCGCGGAAAGTGCCGGTGTGTGAAAGGCACCGGTCAGAACGACTAGGCGGTCCGCCGGAATCCCCGCTGCGATTTTTTCCGCAATCACGCGGCGCATATAGGCCTCCCGGACCGCATTGTGCGCCTGTTCGAAACGCTCACCGGGCATAGCGGCCCGCACTTCTTCGCCGAAAATCCGGGAGCGCTCGAGATAGTCTCCGAGCGTCGGGCTCTGCTCGAGATAGCGCTCCCAGAAGCCCTCCATGTCGTCGGGTTCCGCGGCGCTCTCTGTCTCTTTTTCCGCTGCCTCGTCCCGTTTCCGGTCGAGATAGCGCTCCACGGCACCCTGCAGACCCAGCATATAGGAAGAGGGCAGATCGCAAAAGGCGACCGGAATCCCGAGTTCCCGCGCGGCAAGCAGCGCCCGGTACTCGGGCGAATAGACCGCAAACGGGTAGAGGGCACTCCGCACCGGCGCCTCCGTCGTATAGGCCATCACGGCAAACGGCGGCTTCAGCGCCGGGTCCGCAAGCCGGTCAATGAGGCTTTCAAAGTCCGCAGGCGCCTCAATCAGAACGCAGGCGGGCCGCCTCTCCCGGAGCAGTTCCCGGATAAAGCGGGCGCCGGTCGGCGAGTGGTGGCGTATGCCGACAAAGACCGGCGCTCTTTCCCCGCTCTCCATGCCGCCCCTCTCTTCGCTCACAGCGAGCGGCAGGCGTCATAGAGCTTTGCCCACTCGCTGCCGCGCCGCTTCATGATGTGCTCGAGATACTCTTCCCAGATTTTCCGATCCTTCTCTTCGTCTTTGACAATCGCGCCCTGCAGCGCTGCCGCGAGGTCACTGTCTTGCACTTCTCCGGAGCCGAAGCTTCCGGCCAGTGCCATGCTGTTCACGAGGAGCGAAATCGCCTCCGCGGTCGAGAGTACATTTTGCGTTGTCTTGACTTTCTGGGCGCCGTCAATCGTCTGTCCCGCGCGAAGCTCGCGGAATACCGTGCAGACCTTGCGGACGGCGGCCTCCGCCGGCAGAACTGCCGACAGGCGGAGTTCCGCCGAGAGCTGACGCAGACGCGTCTCTACGATTTCAACCTCGGCCTCGAGGTTCTTCGGGCTCGGCAAAATCACCATATTAAAGCGGCGCTTCAGCGCGGCGGACATTTCGTTCACTCCCTTATCGCGCGTATTTGCGGTCGCAATCAGCGAGAAGCCGCGCAGGGCGGCCTGTTCGCGGTTCAATTCCGGAATCGAAATCCGCTTCTCCGAGAGCAGGGAAATGAGGGCGTCCTGCACCTCCGGCGCGCAGCGGGAAATTTCCTCAAAACGCGCAATCTTGCCTTCTTCCATCGCACGGAAAATGGGCGTCTTTACGAGCGCCCGCTCGCTCGGGCCCTCGGCAATCAAGAGCGCGTAGTTCCAGGAGTAGCGAATCTGCTCCTCGGTCGTGCCGGCCGTGCCCTGCACGACACGCCCCGAATCTCCGTTGATGGCCGCAGCCAGATGCTCCGAGAGCCAGGACTTTGCGGTGCCGGGCTCGCCGATCAAGAGGAGCGAGCGGTCGGTGAGCAGCGTTGCGACCGCAATCTCGACAAGGCGGCGGTCGCCGATATACTTCGGGCTGATAACCTTGGCCCCTGCCTTGCCGCCGAGAATATAGGTGAGCACCGAGCGCGGCGACATATTCCACCCCTCGGGGACTTCGTTCTGTTCCGCCGCCTTAAGTGCGGCAATCTCATCCGCAAACAGGCTCTCGGCCGCGCGGCGCTGTACTTCCTTCTGTTCCATCCTGTCTCCTTTTCTCATCGGCACAGTTCTTCGGGATTCGTGCCGTCTTTGAGCGCCTGAATATCTGCATACAGCAAGGGAATTGCATTGCCGTAATTATTTTGGCGCCGGTGCACACCCGCGTAAACCCGCTCCAGCAATGCAAGCCGTTTCTCCTTGGAAAGTTCAAGTGACAATACCTTCCGGTTTAGCTGATCCAGATCATAAACATAAAAACCGCGTTTTCGCCAGACCAGGATGCTGCCGTCAAACACTTCGCTGAAATCGGTCCAGCCGAGAGCTTGCAGGCGCTTTAGGTCTTCCTCCTCCGCGAGGCGGTAGTGGAGATTGTGATACTCCCAGCCTCCCCAGAGTTCCCTGGCGTTTAGAATATCCTCCCGGTAGAGCGCGCGGAGTCCCTTTTCGTACTCACTGTAGCGCTTCTGTTGCAATAAAAGCGGATACCAGCGCGGGTCCATATGTTCCCAGCCGTATGCGGGACGGAGGCAGAAACTCTCCGTCGCCTCAAAAATGCCGTCCTGCCTTTCCTGCCTCTCCTGATTTTCCGCCTGCGAGCCGAGCGCCGCCTTCACTTTGCCAAGGAGCCCCTGCCTCTCCGCAAACAGCCCCGAGAACATTTCATAGACCTCTGCCGACGTCTTTTCTTCCAGGGCGAGCAAAAAGTCAAGTTTGGTCTGTTCCCGCGGCGGCAGACTTGGGAGCAGGGTATGAAGCGCCGCGCGGAAGTCCGCACTGAGCGGTGTCTTCCAGAGTCTCGAATTGAGATAGATGCGGCGCACATGCGACACAATCGCACCTGTCCGCGTGAGTTGCCGAAGAAGCGCCGGACTCTCCATGTCGATTGCCGCATACCAGAGTTCCTTCATCTTTTCCAGATAGGTCCGGTTTTCCCTCTCCTTCTCGGCATCCGGATACATCTTCTCCATCTCTGTCGCGATGAGATCCGCCGCGTACGGGAAGGGGCAGTGCGCAATCGCATCGAGATAGCGCGCGGGTTTTTTGAGGAAATTCTCTCTGACCACTTCCTCGGCCTCCGGATATTTTGCGAGCGCCGCAATCACCGCGACATGCGCCTTGTTTTTTTCGGTCTTCTCGAGAGACAGGAGGGTTCCGTAAAATTCCGGATGCTTGCCGAGCGCCGCAATCGCTGTCTCCTTCAGCTCTCCCTGCGATCTCGCAATGACATCCGTATAAAAGGACTCGCTCTCCCCGCCGCTCAGCACATCGATTAGCGTAAAGTAGCGGCACTGCAATCTTTCTTTCTGCTCCGGTGCAAAGGCGTGTCGAAGCAGGGGCAACATGCTCTGCGGTCGCTCCTCCCGGATCCACGCCTCGACCGCATCCGCAAACTCCGCATAGCGGTCGCCGAGAGCCCTTAGGAAGAGCGGTCGGAGTCTCAGATCCTCGAGATAGGGGCGTTTGCTCTCTCTTGCTGCCTTCAGCACTTCCATGCGCCCTTTTCCGCTCTCGGTCAGGGCAAGGCGCAGGCTCTCGAGGCTTCGGTAGCTCTCCTGCCGGTAACAGAGCTCCGGGATTGCCTCCTTTTGCACAGCTTCCTCTAAGGGAACTTCATCCCCGCTTCCCGCGACCTTGCTCTGCGTGAGCAGGACTGCGTCCAACAGTGCCAGTAAGTCCAGAATCTGTGCGCCTCTTTCCTCCGCGGGCAAAAGAAGCTGTTCTCCGCGGCGCGCGAGTTCCTCTAAGACCTTCGCCTCGCTGCGGTGATTCCCGAGTTCCGCGAGGGCGCGCGAAAAGCGGGGATCCTCCGCAATGCGCTCGCTCCCCGTGAGGGTACACTGAAAGAGACTCTCTCTCATCGAAGTCAATATTTCCGCATTCATGCGTTTCCCTCCCCGCTCAAAGCATAAGGCGGATGATGCCCCGCCCGGTCACCAGACTCTGCGGCAAGAAACAGAGTTCCCGCCGCACTTCATCCGCAAAGAAGAGCCCGAAGACTGCGCTCTTCCCGGTATCAAATTGCGAGAGCTGGCGAAGCGCTGCCTCGCTGCCGTTTGCATCCGTGACGCGAAGCAGACTGCCCGCCGCATCTCTCAGGTAGACTGCGTCCTCTTTTACCGCTATCTCCGAAAGCTGTAAAAGCGCCGGCGCTTTGTCCTCCGCAAGCACCGACTGCAAGGCCTTGGTCGCCTGCTTTTCCGCCTGCGCGATGGGCGCCGCAAAGCCGATGATGCGCGCAAAATCCGCCGCTTCCGGCTGCTCCGCCGTCGCGTCCTCGAGGCGAATGCGCGCTGCCTCGCCCGGGAAGGCCGGGTAATAGGGGAAGCGCGCCGCGCGGAGTCTCCGGTCGGAGCTGTCCTTCTCTGCAATGTAGTTCTTTGCGCTGAGAGGTCTAAAGTTCATCTCGCGGTAAAGGGTTCCGTCCGAGAGCGAAATCCAATGTCCCAGATCCAGAAACTCCCGCTTGGCCTCGTCGTAGCGCACTTCGAAGGCAAGCTGAAGCAGTGTTGTCTCGGCGAGCGTTAAACCGAGTGCCTCCAGTTCCTCCTTTTTCCGCACGCCACCGAGCGCATCGTAGAGCGGATTCGCATCCGGCTCAGTCGCCTCCAGTCTCTCCGTTAAGTAGGCGCTGCCGCGGCGCACCAGGGTGCGGAGCTTTTCGAGTTCCCGCACGGCGCCTCTTAAAAGGCGCTCTTTTTTCGCCTGTTCCTTCGCATACCCCGCTTCGCTAAGCAGAAAGGTAAAGCGCTTAAAGAGCTGCTGCGGCCCGGAGAGATAGCAGTCGCCCAGTCGCTTTACGAGGAGCGCATCCTCTTCCTTCGTATTCGTAAGACCCGAGAGCAGGCCGAGTTTCATGCGCCGCGAAAGCGCCTCGTCAAGGAGCGCAAGACCCTCAAGCTGTTTTTCCGTCTTCTTTCGGAAGGCCGTCTGTCCGCTCGCGCTCTTTTTCTTTGCCTGCGGCTTCCCCTCGGCAGGTTCGGCCTTTTCTTCGCTCTTTTTCTCATCCCGCTTTTTGAGCTTTTCCTGCTTCTTTACGATGTCCTCGGGAATCTCCGTCTCGGCAAAGTCCTTGCCCGCGGCAATCTCGAACAGAAGGGCAATCCCGTGCTTGCAGGGAAACTGGCGGCTCGGGCAACTGCAGCGTATCACAGGCGCCTTGCCCTCTTCAAAGCAGGCGGAAACCTGATAGAGGCTCTTTCCGGATCCCTTGCATTTGCCTGCGTAGTAACTTTCGTCCTTCGAGCAAACCCGCTCCGTAAAGGCACCGCTGTCCGAAATTTTCTTTCCGTTTCGAAAAGCGCTGTCATTGGGAGCAAGCGGACGTATATCCTGTTCGCTGAGTGTTCTCATGTCTCTCCTCCTGCGCGATTGTCATTGGCTATCTTTTTATTATCCCAAAAAAAGACAGCCGCGGCAACCTGCCGCAGCTGTCTTCCGATGCTCATCCCTTCTTCCGGACGGAGTAGCCGTACGTGCCGAGCAGCGCGCCGAGGGAATAGTACTCCCCGTGGGAATACGCGACCAGCTTGGCCTTTTCGAGACAGAACTTCCCCTTCTCGTCCATCAGGCTCTTGTCCACATCGACCGCAAGCACTTCCGCGAGAAAGAGGTCGTGGGTACCGAGAGGAATGCGCTCTGTCACGCGGCACTCAAGATTCACAGGACTCTCCTTGACGAGCGGCGCCTTGATTTTAGACGCCTTCTCCTCGGTCAGTCCGAGCAGCTCCCACTTATTGCAGTCGCGCCCCGAGCGCACGCCCGCCTCATCGGCCTTTCGGACCAGCGCCTCCGTGGTCAGATTGATTGCGAACTCGCCGCTCTCCGCAATCAACTGATGCGAAAAGCGTTCCGGACGCACCGAGATGGAAACCATTGCCGGATCAGAGCACACGGTCCCCGCCCACGCGACGGTGATCAGATTGCTTCTTCCGTCGTTGCCGCGGCAGCTCACCATGACTGCCGGCACCGGATACAGCATGTTTCCGCCGCGCCACACTTCCTTTGCCATCGTTTCTCCTCTTTCTTCTCCGCTGTTTTTTCGGCTCCGGCGGCGCGGGCAACTCACCGCCCTCGCCGATCGCCCGCGCAATGGCCTCGACCACTTTCCGCGTGCTGAGTCCGTTCTCATCGATCACGAGATCGGCATACTTCTCATAGAGCACCGTGCGCTCCCGGTAGAGATCCCGGAGTGTCTGCCCCTCTTTGATGCTGACGCCGCGCGCGGTCAGGTCTCCGAGCCGCCGCTGAATTGCGGGGTAGGAGAGCTTCAGATAAATGACTTTTCCGAGCGCTTTCAGTCTGGCCATCGCCTTCTCGCCGTATATCACCGAGCCGCCCGGCGCAATCACGGCATTTTCCGTCTCGAGCGCCGCCAGGGTCTCATCTTCCAGCGCGCGAAAGCCGTCGTCCCCGCGCTCGGCAATCAGATCCTTTAAGAGCTTTCCGCTCTGCTCCTGAATCAGAAGGTCGCCGTCTATAAAACGGCGACCTGTCTTCTTTGCAAGCACAACGCCGACGGAGCTCTTGCCGGAAGCCGGCATCCCGATCAGCGTGAGGCAATTTTTAGTCATAGAGCTTCTCCGGATACCGGCCGCTCTCAATCAGCGCGCGAATCGCCGCGACGACCGTCGGCTTGTCCTCCTGATAGGTCACGCCGAACCATTTGTCGTGGGTCGGCAGCACTTTGACACTGCCCCTGCCGCTCTGGATGCAGCTGTCCACGATGCTCGGCAGGAGATACTCGCTCTTTAGTTCCGTGCCGTGCGCCTTCAGGAAAGTCGGGAAGCCCTCGGCGAGGACGTCGAGAAACTGCGGCGGCAGGCCCCACATATTCATCGAGACATACTGCTCGGGCGTCAGGGAGACCGGATTGCCCGCGCCGTCCTTGGCCTGCAGGCCCTCCTCCGTCATGCGAATCTCAAAGGTTTCGCGGACACTCTTCAGCATATGTCTCTCATCGACTTCGCAGACGCCGCGCGTCACCGTGCCGTTGTCCGAGAGCGTGTTCTTCAGAATGAAGCCCGCCATGCACATGTCGAGCTTTTCGCCCGTCAAATCCATCTCCTCGGTCATGTATTTGTGGACCGCGCGGAAGCCCTCCGGCCCGTAGTAATCGTCCGCGTTGATGACCACAAACGGCTCATTGACCTTGCCGCGAACCGATAGCAGCGCCTGCCCGGTGCCCCAGGGCTTCTTTCTGCCCTCCGGCACAGAGAAGCCCGCCGGCAAATCGTCGATTTCCTGGAACGCATAGTCGGTCTCGATGACCTTTGCAATACGGTCGCCGATGATGCTCTTAAAGTCCTGCTCGAGGTCCTTGCGGATGATGAACACAACCTTGTCAAAGCCCGCGCGCTTCGCATCATAGATCGCATAGTCCATGATAATCTCGCCGTTCGGGCCCATCGGCGTGAGCTGCTTGATGCCGCCGCCGAAACGGGAGCCGATGCCTGCCGCGAGCACCACCAGTGTCGTTTTCATATGCATTTCCTCCTGTGATCGCCTGCTTTCCTTTCAAAGCGTGCGAAATATACTTCCATGATACGCGATTTTACGATATTTCGCGACTCTTTTCTTAAAAGGAACTAATCGCGTCGTCGCTGTGGTCCTCGGCAATCGAGCGGATTTCGACCTCATAGCCGCCCTGCGGCAGGCTGACCTGCACGCGGTCGCCGACCTTGTGTCCGAGCAGCGCCTTGCCGAGCGGCGACTCGATCGAGATGCGCCCCTCCGTCGTCTCGCTGCGAATCGAAGTCACGACCTTGTAGCTCTCACTCTCGTCCTCATCGACAAAATAGACTTCCACCATCTTGTTGAGCCCGACTTCATCGGCCGCGGCGCGGTCCTCAATGATGGTCGCAAACTTCAGCATGCGCTCCAGATAGCCGATGCGGCTCTCATTCCGGTTCTTTTCCCGCTTTGCGGCGTAATACTCAAAGTTTTCGGAGAGATCGCCCTGTGCCCTCGCCTCCTTGACCGCCTGAATCAGTTCGGGGCGCAACACGAGCTTACGGTGCTCAATCTCTTCTTCTATCTTTTTAACATCTGCCTTTGTCAGCTTTTCTCCCATTGCTTCCTCCCCGGGCAAACAGCCCGTTGCACAGGAAAAGGGAAGTCTCCCCTGCCGTTCGGAAGACTTCCCCGCACGTTCCGGTGCCGTCTTATTTTGTAAAGTACTGCGTAACGCCGTCCGCAAGCCCCTCGGCGAGCTTTCGGAGTGTCGCCTCGCTGTGATCCGAGACTTTGTCGCCGAGCTCAATGTCCACGCTCGGCACCGTCGAATACGAAGTCTGCGTGAGATCCACATCCATCGAGCCGCCGCCGAAAATCTTGACGCCCTTGCCGCGGAGACCACCGATCAGCGCCTCGCCGAAGGCCTCGCTCTTTTGCCAAGTCGAGGAGACCGGATCCATCTTCTTGAGACCGTCCGGCACGCTCATGAAATACGCGCCCTTATCGGAAGAGGTGCTGTCCCAGTGAACCGCAATGTGGCAGGCCGCATAGTTGTTTGCGAGCACAGTGCGGGCAATGTTGTCGAGCTGCACATCGCTGCCCTCGCGTATCATGAGAACGCTGAAGCCCCGCTTTAAGAGCACATCGCGGAGAATCTGTGCCTCCTGCAGCGTGACCCGGCTCTCCGGCGTGCCGTCCTGAAAGGTCATGCCCGAGGAGACCGCCATGGACTCCACCGCCCCGCGCTGGTTCGTACCGCCCGTCACCTTCGGGCTGCCGTCCGGGTGCGAGAGCGTCTTCACGCGCTCACCGCCGCTCGTGCCGTGTCCCGCATTCACGCAGATCACCTTATCGCCGTACTTGCCCTTGGTATTCTTATAGAGCTTTGCGGTCCCCGTCTTAATCTTCGAGGACGAGGCAAAGCGCAGGTTGTCGCTGAGCGCAATGTCGCTGACCGTGACCCCCTCCGGGACAGAGACCGGCGTACTCGCCGCCGTTGCCGTGCTCGCCGCCGCGCTGTTTCTGCTGCTTAAGTAGCGGCTCGCGACATAGTAATTCTTGCCGCCGAGCGAAATGCGCGCCCATTCTCCGGAGATTCCGTTCACCTGTACCGCCGTGCCATGTGACAGGCTCCGCACCCGGCTCGCGCCGGCCGAAGGCTCTGTCCGCACATTCAGGCTGCTTGCGCTGACATACATCTGCTGATTTACCGATTGAAACGAAGCTGCCGCTGCGCCGAACGAAAGTGCCGCACAGAGCGAGACTGTCACTGCCGCTGTCAGATATGCTTTTCTCATCTTTTCTCCTCTCACTCGCGCCCCACACGCGTTTCTATCTATCTTAAAGTTACTTGCGATGCGCCGCAAGCGACAATACTCTTAAGAAAAAGAGACGGCTTTCGCCGTCTCTCGTCAGTTTGACTCACGGTAAAACTACGGTAGCAGTCGCCGGAAGTTCCTTGGTCGAAGCCTTGAACTCGCCCTTTGCCGAAGCGCCGCTCTCGCTGAACGCGCCGTAAACCTGCTCGAACTGCCCCTCCGGTGCCTGTGCGATATACATGCCGCCCTTTGCGTACTGACGGAGTACCGCCTTCATCGCCTCCGGCTGAATGGCCACACAGCCCGCCGTGCTCGGTTTGCCGTTGCTCGTGCAGTGCAAAAAGAGCGCAGAGCCCGTGCCGGGCTGGCGGTTGTCCTTGTTAAAGCCGGTGTTCAGCGCATAGGCGTAGATATTCTTGGCCCAGTCCTCCCAGAGCTTTTCGCCCTTCTGCTCGGCCGCCTTGTCCGCACTCTCGAGGCGATTGGTGCGGTCGGACCAGTACTGGCGCTTTGCCTCCGCCTGAATGTGCGTGTAATCGGACGGGAAGCCCTCCTCGGCCGCGTTCCGCCCGAAGGGCGTATCGGTCTTCCAGAGTCCGATCGGGGTGGTGCCGTCGCCGCTGTGCCGCGTCGCCGACATGCCGCCATAGCCGTAGACACCCGCCGACTGGATTTTTGCCTGCCACTGCCCCGCCTCATCTTTGACAAAGACTGTGACGCGCGCCTTGTTCCATCGCGACTCGTCGCTCACCTTGGTCTCGCGGTAGGTGTCCTTTCCGCCCTTGACCGCAAAGCCCTCGACGACAATCAGGGACTTGGCATCCGCCGGGAGTGTGAACCGGGACACATCATAGCTCAGCGCCGTCACATCAATCTTCTTCTGATCGGAAGCCGCCGCGGTGTTATCCGTTGCCGCCGCGGTCGTCGCCGCACTGTCCTTCGGCTTTGCCGGCGCCAGGAGTGCCTGTGTCGCGCTGCCGTTTTTCTGCGCCGCTTTGCTGCCGCCCTGATTCAGCGTGGGCACGGTGCTCTCCTGCGCGGTCTTCGCCTTGCTCGCCTCCGTGGCTTTTGCTGCGCTGTTCTGCAAAGCCGCCGTCGTTTCCTGCGGCTTTGCCTCTGCCTTTATTTCGTTCTTTTCTGTCTTTGCCTCGCGCGGCACATAGACTTCATCGATCGGCTTTTCCACCCGACCGTGCTGCGCCGCGGTATCGCTCTCGGTCTGCTTGACCTCTCCGGCCTTCACGATTTTTCCGATTGCCGCATAACTCGTCGCATTGCCGAGCAAAACACTGCCACAGAGCAGTGCTGCCGCTGCCGTTGCCTGCAAGTGTCTCAGTTTCATGATGGTTTACTCCTTTCGCAATTCAGTCTTTCTGCCGCGTCCTGCTTACCGGCGTCTCGTGGCCAGCCAGTAAATTAACACCAGATCCAGAACCGCTATGATTGCCCGCGGCAATACAGCCGGGATATCATTTGCAATCCGGGCGCTCACATAGAGCACGGCGAGACCGAACAGAGCCGGTAACTGCTGCCGAAATCGCCTGTCCCGAGCGGCACTGCGCTTTTCTGTCTCTTCCTCACCCGGCAGTTTCGGCCACTCCGGTAATTTCGGTTCTTCTTTTCCCAAGCTTCTCACCTCCGCGACCTTGCTTCTATAAAAAATCCCCGCAACCCGTCGTCAAGGGAGTGACGGCAGGTTGCGGGGAGAAGCGAGAGCGATAGACGGGACTCGAACCCGCGGTCTCGACCTTGGCAAGGTCGCGCGT
>ERZ773055.102-NODE-102-length-57075-cov-5.807155_pt1 | contig 57075 bp, 55 predicted proteins | sample MGYA00580515_ERZ773055 | MGnify/ENA primary metagenome ERZ773055 (study PRJEB29015, sample SAMEA2737993) | human oral metagenome | biome: human oral; feature: human-associated habitat; material: dental | place: China | collected 2064 ...
GGAAAGAAATATTTTTTTTAATATATTTTTGTAACAAATGTTTGACATCTATACAGATATTCAAATAGAAAACGTGTTAAAAATATTGATTAGTATTTATTTTAGGTGTATAATTTTAGCGAAGAGAGTAAATATGTCAAAGCTAGCAAAGAAAGTTGTTGAATTTATAAACTTTATTTTAAGTTTAGGATATATAATAAGCTCACTAAAGTAGATAAATGAAAAATTATACGTGTAAAAGTTATGGCGAGGAGGAGTTTGCTATGATAGAATCATTAAATAGAATGTGGAATAATTTTCTTGAATTTTTAGAAAAAAAACAAATATATAAAGTTTATAATGGTGCGATGATTGCCGGTGTGTGCAATGGGCTTGGTGAGAGATTCGGAATAAGTGTAAGTTTGTTAAGAGCGTTATTCTTAATTGCGAGTATCTTTTCTTTTGGAAGTCCGATATTACTATATTTTTTATTAGTAATAGTTATGCCGAGTAAACCGATAAAACAAAATTATAAAAAATCAAGCTATGTTGAAGGACGCGCTTGGGAAAAATAGATGAAAATTATAGAAAAAGAGAACCATACCTATTTGAAGTATAGTTCTCTTTTTTGTTGCTAATTTACTTAAAACATATATTTGTAGGGTTAAATATTTTTAGTTATAGGGACATCCCTAAATTCAAGTATCCTTTTAATCTTTAATTGTTAAGCTGTAGTATTTATAGTTTATATAAATTTTCACATATTCAAAGATATTTCCGTCAGAAAAATAAGTATATCTGTCGAACTCGAAACAAGGCTCACCTTCTTTTGCGATGAAGTCAGCAACTTCTTTTGGTGGATCAACTACAACTTTCATGTATTTTTTAGATTTTTCTTGGTGAATATCGATACGATATTTTTTTCTAATCATTGTTGCCAATTCTTTGAATCCGTCTATATCAGCTATATTGATGTCTGGTAAATATTTAAGTGGAATATAGTTAGTTTGATGAGCCCAACTAACATTTCCGATATATTTGATACGGACAACTTTCAGTAATTTTTGATTTTTAATTTTTAATTTCGCACAAAGTTCTTTATCCTGAATAATTTCCGCTTCTATAACATCAGAATGCTCAGAAACAGATTCTTTAAAGTGTTTGTGGAAGTTGTTGTTTTCTGTCACGTAGACTTTTTTATTAACTAATGTTTTATTAACAAAACTTCCTTTACCTTGGATTCTAAAAATATATCCTGCAGTTTCCAACTCATTCAGAACTCGCACAGCAGTCGTACTACTTACGTTGTAAATTTCTTTGATTTCTTTTTCTGTATAAAGTTGTTCTCCCTCTTTAAACATACCAGTTTGTATTTTTAAAATAATGTCATTAATAATCTTTTCGTATTTTTTCAAAAGTAAACCTCCTAGTTAATAATATAAATAAAATCCCCTAAAATTTAATGTGTTAATTCAATTTTATAATATCATTTAAAGGAAATTTTGTAAAGTTAAAATAGAAATTTTTAATAAAAATTTTTTGAGGAGATATAAAGAAATGTTGGTGTATTTAACAAAAGATTATTCGAAATGAGAAAAAGAGGAAGTTATAAGTATAAAAAGAAACCTAAATCTAAGATTTAAGTTTCTTCTTCAATTAATTTATTTTTTAACAAATGGGCTTATAGCACCGTATAGAGCTGCGTTGTTTCCAAGTGCAGCAGCTAAGAATTTAGTTTTGTTAATTTTTATCGGATGTAGTTCTCTTACTTTTGCTTCAAGCTTGTTAAGAAGATAATCTCCTTGAGCAGAAACTGCCCCGCCGATAATGATGTATTTCGGATCTAAAATACAAAGAAGATTAACGATACCTCGAGCTACTTCGTATAACCATTCATCAAGGATTTTTAGGGCGTTAGTGTCTTCACGTTTACAAAGATCGAAAAATTCGATAACGCTAAGACCATCGTACATTTCAGCTTTAATTTTGCGGTCAAGTGCGATAGTAGATGCACGTTGTTCATATGTTGTATCAGTTTCAACATCATATACAGATTGCCCAATTTCTCCAACACCGAAGTTAGAACCGAATGGTAAGCTGTTTAAGTAGTAAGCCCCACCGATACCTGTTCCTAATGCCATACAAAATACTTCATCAAGACCTTTTGCTCCACCTAACCATTGCTCACCAAGAAGTGCGCAGTTCACGTCGTTATCAACATAAACATCTACTCCTAGGCGGTCTCCGAAATCTTTTTTGAAGTTTGTGCCCACGTAGTTTTTAATAGTCGGAGCTGCGCGAATAACTTCCATATTTATGTTATCGATAACTCCAGCGGCTGAGATTCCAACAGCGTTGAAATTATAGTTTTCGCGAATTTTACTAGCGATTCTAAACATTTCGTCAGTGATTTTTACTGTTACATTATCAGGCGTTTTACAAGTTTCGTAATGGATAATTTTGTAATTATCATCAAAAACAGCGAATTTAATACTTGTCCCACCAATATCTATTCCTAAATACATATAATACCTACTTTCTTAATTTCAGAGCCTAAATAAATTGTTAAAAAATAAGGGCTTATAGTCGGAGGCTCTTTATTATGTTTTTTAAAAATGTTTTCAATGATATATTAACATAAAAATAAAAAAATAGAAATAGTTTCTTTGCTTTTTAAGGTTAAACAAGAGGGATGTTATATTCGAAGAGGGGATAAAAATAACGTCGAAAGGTTAAAGGATACGTTGATTAGGAAGTGTACTATCGATAAAATAGCCAATATAAATTTTTTATGGTATTATATCAATGTGATGAAAATAGAGAATATTTATGATGAGGAGATAGTTATGGATACAATAATATTTTTAGAACCGGTATTTGCTGAAAGAATTTGGGGAGGAAGAAATTTAGAAAAATTCAATTACGATATTCCTGAAGGAAATATAGGAGAGGCATGGGTAATTGCTGCACATGAAAATGGAAGTTCTTTAATAAAAAATGGTGAGTTAAAAGGTTTAACATTAAAAGAAGCCTACGAGAAAAGACCGGAGCTTTTTACTAAGAAAAAATACGATAAGTTTCCATTATTGGTGAAAATTTTAGATGCAAGTGATTACCTATCTGTGCAAGTTCACCCAGAAGATGACTATGCTCGTATAAATGAAAATGGTGAATTAGGGAAAACAGAATGTTGGTATGTTCTTGATGCGAAAGAAAATGCAGAATTAATCTATGGTCATACAGCGAAAACAAAAGAAGAGTTCAATCGTAGTATTGATGAAGAAAAATGGGATGGTTTATTTATTAGAGAAAAGGTAAAAAAAGGTGATTTCTTCTATATTCCAGCGGGAACTTTGCATGCAATAGGTGCAGGGAACTTAATTTATGAAGTGCAACAAAATTCTGATACAACGTATAGAGTTTATGATTATGACCGTACGGATAAAGACAGCAACAAACGTGAACTACATATAGAAAAAACAAAAGATGTAACTGCGGTTCCTTTTGAAAAAGTCCAACTAGAGCAAGAAGTTTACGAAGTTGGAAATATAAAAGTAACACAACTTGCAGAAGAAAGATACTTTGGTGTTTATAAAATCGAAGTATCAGGAGAGGCAGAGTTAACAAAAAACGATACAGGGAATTTATTCACAGTGTTAGAAGGTCAAGGTCGTATTAAGGTAGAAGATGTTGTGTATGATATTAAAAAAGGAGATAGTTTTATTCTAACAACTCAATGTAACGATTGTCTGTTAGATGGAGAGATGCTGCTTATAGGAAGTTACGATAGATAATTACCCTTAATCATAGAATAGAGAAAAGTGATGGCAAAGAGATGTTTGTCATTGCTTTTTATTATGCCTAATTAACGTCAGAGGGGAGTTGATAGCTAAAAAGTATTTAAAGAGTTAAAGTGTTTTAATGTGTTAAATAATTATCTTTAATAGTACTAGGAAAAACATAGGAGAAAAAGGAGGGGCAAAGAGGGTTCAGAAGATATAATACTACTTTAGTAACCCGAAATTTTAAAGGCTTTAAAAAATTTGAAAAATTGTAATTTTTTGCCTTGACAAACAAAAGTAAACGTTTTACAATATAATTGTATTAAAATTTAATGTGTTAAATAAAAAGCTAAAAAGCAAATAATGGAGGTTTTTATAATGAAAGATTTAAAAGGGCTGTATTCAGCATTGCTTATCCCATTTGACGAAAATGGTGAGGTAAAAGAAGAGGGATTACGTCAAGTAATCGAGCACAATATCAACGTTAGTAAAGTTGATGGATTATATGTTAACGGAAGTAGTGGGGAAAACTTCTTATTAAACACTGCTCAAAAGAAACAAATTTTTAAATTTGTAAAAGAAGTAGTAGGAGATAGAGTAAATCTTATCGCTCAAGTCGGATCATTAGACTTAAACGAAGCAGTAGAACTTGCTAAATATGCAACAGAATTAGGATATGACTCATTATCAGCAGTTACGCCATTCTACTACCCATTATCATTCAACGAAATCAAACATTACTACAAAACAATTATCGATGCAACAGACAACAGCATGATTCTTTACTACATTCCTTTCTTAACAGGGGTTAAAATTAGTTTAGATCAATTTGCTGAATTATTCGAAGATGAAAAAGTTATCGGTGTTAAATACACAGCAGCTGACTTCTATCAACTTGAAAGATTTAGAAGAAGATTCCCTGATAAACTAATTTGGTCAGGATTTGATGAAATGTTAGTTCAAGCGGCTATTACAGGAGTGGATGGAGCTATCGGTTCTACTTATAACGTAAATGGACAAACAAGTAAAAAAATCTTCGAACTTGCTAAAGAAGGTAAAGTTGCAGAAGCTTATGAACTTCAACATCAGGCTAACGATGTAATTGAAAAAGTTTTAGAACTTGGATTATACCAAACTCTAAAAGAAATCTTAAAAGTAAAAGGTATCGATGCTGGTTACTGTAAACAACCTATGAAAGTATTCGATCCAGCAAAAGTAGCAGAGGTAGAAAAACTAGTTAAAGATTACAACCTTTAATTATTAGTCAGGAGTAAATAGGGATAAGGGAAGCGTAAGGCGGAGAGCCTAGAAGTAAATATGTTTTAAAAAATAGGAGGAAGGTACCATGGATAAAGTAGGATTTGGTACGTTAAATAGTATAGTTTTAGCACTATATTTACTAGCCATGCTAGGAGTAGGTATGTACTTCACTAAAAAAGCAGGGGAAAGTACAGAGGCATTTTTCAAAGCAGGAGGAAAAGTTCCTTCTTGGGCAGTAGGATTTTCGATTTATGCAACAACGTTGTCTGCCATTACATTTATGGCAACACCAGAAAAAGCATTTAATGGAGACTGGACATATGCAGCAGGGAACGTTGCGATTATTGCGATTATTCCGATATTAATTTATTACTATGTTCCGTTCTTTAGAAAATTAGATGTAACAACAGCGTATGAATATTTAGAAGAACGTTTTAACCCAAGTATGCGTGTTATTGGAAGTATTTTGTTCTCATTATTCCACATTGGGCGTATTGCGATTGTAGTTTATTTACCAACAGTTGCGATTACTTCAGTATCAACAGTTAACCCATATTTAGTATGTGCGGCAATCGGTATACTTTGTGTTATCTACTCATTTATGGGAGGTATAGAAGGGGTTATTTGGACAGACGTTATTCAAGGAATTATTTTACTTGGAGGAGCTATTCTTGTTATTATTCTTGGGGTATACCAAGTAGGTGGTTTTGGAAATGTTGCAACAGATGCTCTTGCTAATGGCAAAATCGTTACAGCGCAAAAATTCAGCTGGTCATTTACAGCGTCAACTATTCCGATTATCTTTATAGGGTCAATCTTTAATAACTTACAACAATATACAGCTTCTCAAGACGTTGTTCAACGTTATAGCACTACAGAGTCTATTAAAGAAACTAACAAATCAATTTGGACAAATGGATTATTAGCATTTATCACTATTCCAATTTTCTATGGAATGGGAACAGTTCTATACAGTTTCTACAAAGGGGCAAATGCTGTAACAAAATTACCAGATTTCATGAACGCGGAAGTAGTAGGAAAAGCAGCTAACACAACAGCTTTAGTACCTTACTTCATCTTAACTGCATTACCAGCAGGTATTGCTGGATTAGTTATCGCAGCTATTTTAGCGGCAGCTCAATCAACAATTTCTTCAAGCTTAAACTCAATTTCAGCTTGTATTACTGTTGATATTAAACAACGTTTCTTTGGAACTAGTAAAGATGCTAAACAAGATGTTCTTTTAGCTCGTGTTATTATTATTATAGCAGGGGTATTAGGAACAATCGCAGCATTGTACTTCGTAAATACTAACCAAAAAGAAACTTGGGATTTATTCCTTAAATATACAGGTTTACTAGGGGTACCTCTAGCAGGAACATTCGCATTAGGTATCTTTACTAAACGTGCAAATGGAGCTGGAGCATTATTAGGACTTATCGTAGCAGGATTAGTTTGTTACTATATCCAAGACTACACAACTTATGCAAAACAAAGTCCATTCATCTTCTCTGGATTCTCATTCTTAAGTTCATTAGTATTTGGATATATTTGTAGTTTCTTCTTCAAATCTACAAAAAATATCACAGGACTTACTATTCATACTAAAGATCAAGAATACGTAAAAGAAGCAAAATAACAAATTAATTTGATTAAATAACAAACTTACACAATAAACGGCAGCCCTAAAATATTTAGGGCTGTTTTTTAAAAATTAGAAAATAATTATTGTGATACTTGTAAGAAGCGGTTATAATTTAATTGCAGAAAGAAATAGAAAGGAGTTTTTATGGATATTACTGAATATTTAGGAAGTTGGGATAGACCTTTGGATTTTGACAGTTATTGGGATAAAAAGCTAGAATTTATAAATAGTGTACCATTGGATTACGAGCTAACAGAGGTAGAGTTTTCAAACTTCGATAATGTAAAATACTACGATTTGTATTTTACAAGTTTTGATGGAGCGCGTATTTATGCGAAATTTATAAAACCTGTGAGTAATGGTGAAGTTCCAGCCTTGTTTTATTTCCACGGTTATCCAGGATGTAATCGAAATTGGTTTGAAAAAACAGCATATGCTTCTTTAGGTTATGCGGTTTTTGCAATGGACTTTCGAGGTCAAGGTGGAAAAAGTCAAGATATAGGTGGTATTTTTGGAACCACTGTCGCAGGGCATATCGTTGCTGGTATTGATGATGAGTTGGATAATATGATTTATGTTAAAAACATTCTTGATATGTGCTTGCTTATTCGTATTGCGAAAGATATTGAGGGGATAGATGCTAATAATATAAATTGTGCTGGTGGCTCACAAGGTGGAGGCTTTACGACAATGTGCGCGGGTTTGAACGACATAAAAAAATGTATAATTCTTTATCCGTTTTTATCTGATATGAAAAAAGTTTATGATCTTGATCTAGATTTAGTCGCCTATGAGAGTATCCGTTATTATACACGCTGGTTCAGTTCAACAGGGGAAAATGATGAGAAACTATTCAATAGATTAGCGTATATAGATGCGAAAAACTTTGCACCGAGAGTAAAGGCGAAAGTACTATTTGGAGCTAGCAATATCGATGTTATTTGCCCGATAGAAACACAGTTTGCAGTGTATAACAATTTGAATTGTGAAAAAGAGTTAGTTTTATATAAAAAATATGGTCATGAAAACATACCAGACTTTAATACAAAAACGGCAAAATTTTTATTAGAAGACTAGCAAAGGGAACGAGTCTGCAAACTTACATATTTTGCCAGATTGTAGAAAATCTAAGAGGAGGATAAGAACTAGTGAAATTAGAAAAAAATAGACAATTTGAATATAATTTGAACAAAATTGTCGATAATCATCCAAGGTTAGATTACTATGAATTAACCTATACAGCGGTGGATAATTCAAAAATTTATGCAGAAGTAATGGTTCCTAAAGGGCAAGCGCGAGGTTTGTTTATAGAAATACCAGATTACAAAGCTTTCCCAAAAGATTATCTTAACCTAGGGAGATACGTAATACTTGATTACGCAGTAGCTTCATTACATGTTCGAGGACAAGTAGGGCGAAGTGAAAATAGACAACCAGCTTCGATTTATTTTCCATTTTTAAACAATCAAAAAGATGAATTATATTATAATTTCGTTTATCAAGATGCAATAGATTTAGTAGTAGTGCTAAAAAAAGAATTTCCTGAATTAGAGATTAATGTTTTAGGAATAGGACAAGGAGCTAGTGTGGGCTTAGTTGCGGCTGCAGTAACAAAAGATATAGAAAGATTATTTATCTCAAACGCTCAAAATATAGATTTTGAAACTATTTTTAAAGAAAATGCTGACGTGGGAATTTACGAAGCTATTCGAGATTATAATCGTAATTTTCCAGAAAAAGAAGATTATATGTTAGATTGTTTAAGAGAAATAGACATTCTTAATCATGCAAAAGAAGTAGAAGTACAAGTTTATTATGGTTACTCACATCTAAACGTAAGAACACCGGAAAAATGTCAAGATAAATTATTGGGATTATTACCAAATAAAGAGATTATTCATTACCGAAAATTTGAACATGAAGTGCTCCAAGAACACTTCTTCGATGAGTTTGTTTTGAAAAAATTGGGAGAGTTATAAATAGAGGATAAAAGTGATTATTTAGATCTAGGTTGATAAGTTGTAGTAAATGTTGGAGGTAGGTTATGGTAGATATTATAAGACCGAGGGTTTTTGTGTCGTATTCGTGGGAAGATGAAGAACATATTGAATGGACAAAAAGGCTTGCTAATTATTTAATGGAAAATGGTGTGGATACTCATATAGATCAGTATGATTTAGAACTGGGGGACAGATTACCGCAATTTATGGAACAAGAGATAACAAGAGCTAATTACGTATTGATTATTTGCACACCAAATTATAAAGAAAAAGCAGACAATAGAGAAAGTGGTGTAGGATATGAGGGCCATATTATAGCGGGAGAATTGTTTCAAAAACAAAATGAAAGAAAGTTTATACCTATAATACGAAAAGGAGAAATAGAAGAATGTTTCCCAACTTATCTATTGGGTAAACTGGGTATAAACTTTAAGGATGATAATAAATTTGAGGAAAAATTACAAGAATTGCTTGCTACAATTTATGGAAGGAAAAGCAAACCTAAGCTTGGAAATATACCGATATTTAATAAGAGTGGTTATAAAGGAAAAGAAGATAAAGAGGATGAGAAAATAAAAGTTATAGGTATTATAACAAATGAAGTTACTGTGCCCAAAATTGATGGAACGAGAGGTTCAGCATTATATAAAATACCATTTAAACTTTCAAGGGTACCAAGCGAATTATGGGAGAATCTATTTATTCAATTATGGAATTCTCCACCACAATATACAACAATGCATAGACCTGGAATCGCGAGTGTAATAGGCGATAAAATTATTTTAGATGGTACTACTATTGACGAAGTTAAGGATTATCACAGAGATACATTACTATTATGTGTAAATGAAGCTAATAAAAGGATGATAGAAATTGAAAAAAGAAATCGTGAACTTGAGCAAAGAAAAAAGTTAGAGATCCAGAGCCATTATCAAGGGATTCAAGATGTTTCAAAAGATATAAAATGGTAAACTTATTTTATAATTTACGAAGTAAGACTACAGGTAAATAAAGGGGTTTATTAAGTTGGAAATCAAGAGTAATGAAGAAAAATATTAAGAAAACAAAGGCTAATACAATAGCGAATAGCCTTGAATTTTCTAAAGGTACAATTGTATACCGTACGACCAAGGTCAAGTAGAGAGAATCTAATAGTATATATAAAACCGTGAATCTAAAATAGCTAGATTCACGGTTTAATGTTATTTCATTTTTTCTAGTTCTTCGATAAGTTTTTCTTCAGTTAATGAACCTGGGAATCTATTTGCTATAGTACCATCACTATTGATAAAAATATGAGTTGGGAATGAGCGAATTCCGTAATTTATTAAGAAACGGTCGTTAACATCAAATAACACTGGGTAAGTAAGGTTAAGTTCTTTAGCTTTTGCTAGGATAACCTCTTTACTTTTATCGCTAGGATTTTGATTTTTGAAGACTTCATCGTTAGGAGAAGTAATAGATAAAAAGACAATATCCTCTCTAGCTTTTACTTTTTGATAAACTTTTTCAAGTTCTGGAATTTCGCGAAGGCATGGTCCGCACCAAGAAGCCCAAACGTTTATGTAAACTTTTTTTCCTTTAAAATCGCTAAGTTTAACTTCTTTTCCATCTTTATCCATTGCAGTAAAGTTATAAGCTTGAGTTGTTGTTTTCTCTTCTTTCTTTTCTTGTGAAGAGTTTGATGTAGACTCTTTTTTAGGTTCTTCTTTTGAACAAGCTGTTAAAAGTAGTGAGCTGCTAAGTAAAACAGCACCTAATAGTGATAATTTTTTCATAAGTTAATCTCCTTTTTAATTAAAATATCTTATAAGTGATACGAAAGAACCGCTTAGTATTAATATACCGATTATAATTAATATTATTCCTGAAATTATTTGGGTATATTTTAGAATGTTGGTGTTTTTCTTGAAAATTTCTAATAGTTTAGAAGCGAAAAATGCTACTAAGATAAACGGTAAGATAAATCCTAAGCAGTACACCAATACCAAAATTATACTCATAATTCCTGTGTGGCTAGAAGCGTACAAAAATACACTTGCTAGAATAGGGCCGATGCATGGAGTCCAAGAAAAACTAAATGTGAAGCCCATAAGAAAAGCTAAAACTGGAGTAGTTTTGGTTCCTTTTCTTTTTACTTTGTTTTTGATAGAAAACTCTTGTTTTAAAAAACTAACTTTAAAAACTCCAAGTTGAAGTAATCCCATAAAAACAATAAGTATTCCACTAACTATTTGCAAAGTTTTAATATTTTCGTTTAAGAAAATGCTGATAAAGTTTGTTGCAAATGCTAAAATGAAAAATGTCGAGCAAATACCTAAGACAAAGGACAGTGTATTTGTAATGGTATTGCGCTTGTTAAAGACCAACTCACCGTGTTCGTTTTGTTCTTTTTTACCAGCCAGTATACCGATATAGATAGGTAAAATTGGAATAACACAAGGTGATAAAAATGACAATAGTCCTTCTAAAAATAAAAGGAACATTTTCACTAGTGAAGTAGATGTGCTTAAATCTGTCATAAAGCCTCCCTTATTAGTGTATTAGCAAGTGATATTAATAATTTTTTTTCATTAAAAAACTTACACGATAACTATATAATAAAATACTTATTAGTGCAATTTTTATGCCTCAAATATGACTCAAAAATTACGATAGTAAAGCTTTGTGACAGGTTTTTATCACTATTGTTACAAAACTGTTACAAGTATTGAAAAAACTTTCTCTACATCATATAATGGTATTACGTCAAAATTAAAACGAAATTTAAAGGTATTTAAATGTAGTTAAAGACATATAGAAATTAAAGTTTTGAAATAACAATTTAGAAAAAATAGAAATTTAGAAAATATTATTAGAGAGCGTTTAGCTCGAAATCAGATTTTAAGGAGAAATTATTTTAGATGGGTAAATTACACAAATTAGTAGCAACAACGGCAATCGTATCAACAGTAGCTTTTGGGTTAGCACAAGTAGCTGATGCTGATACTTACACAGTAAAAAAAGGTGATACACTTTGGGATATCGCTATTAACAATGGTACAACTGTTGATCAACTTATGCATGACAACAACTTAACAAGTTCATTAATCTTCCCTGGAGATAAATTAACTTATAGTACAACTGTTGATCAAGTAGCGAAAGCAAAACAAGAAGGGTACTACTCAGTAGTATTAGGAGATACTTTAGGGAAAATTTCTAGTAAATTTGGTGTATCAGTAGATGAGCTTGTTAAATTAAACAATATTTCTAATCAAAATTTAATCTATGTTGGAGAAGTATTAAAAGTTGATGCAACTGCAGCGGCTAAAACTCAAACAACAGCGGCTACAGTAGCAAAAGCATCTGTAACTCAAACTACATCAGCACAAACTGTAGTAAAAGTTGATACAAAAGCAACAGTGGCAGCAAAACCAGCAGCTACACCAGCTCCTGCAACAAAACCAGCAGCTACACCAGCTCCAGCGGCAACTCCAGCTCCTGCAGCAAAACCAGCAGCTACACCAGCTCCAGCGGCAACTCCAGCTCCTGCAGCTACAACTCAAGTAGCATCTTCAAATAAAGGAGCAGCTATCTATCAAGCAGCTATGGCACAATTAGGAAGAATCCAAGATTGTACAATGCTTGTAACTAACTCTCTTAAAGCTGTAGGAATTAACTTCCACGATTGGCCAGCAGGTTATATGAGTTTAGGAACTGTAGTTCCAGCATCTCAAGCTCAACCAGGAGATTTAGTATACTATGCTAATGGTGGTTTAGGATTTGCTCATATCGCTGTTTATGCAGGTAACGGGCAAGCTATCCATGGTGGATGGAACGGTAACCAAACGGTAGTTAACAGTGTTAACGTTGGAAGTGGACCAGTATTTATCCGCGTAAGATAATCAGATAAAAAATAAAGCACTTTGGACATTTGTTCAAGGTGCTTTTTATAATTTACTGGAAATGCTGTATAAAAATAAGTCCTAAGGTTTTCCTTAGGACTTGTTTTAAAGGTTTGATCTAAGAAAGTTCAGTTTGTATTAACTCTTTAAAGCAAATGCCAGCATCGTATAAATCTTTTTGATCAGGATGTGTTTTTGATTGTTTCACCATATCGACTAAGTCAGGAGTAGCCTTGTGAATAAAATTAGGATCTTTCCATGATAAGATTTTGAAGACGATAAGTACTTTAGGATCTATTTTCCCTTGACAGGCAAATGTTTTAATAACGTCATTACCGCGTTCTTGCATAAAAGCTATATAATTATTTATTGAATCATCTGCATGATAGTGTTCTCGTGGGACACCACAAGTTAGAAAAAGTGCGGCTTTTTTATTTTTTATCTCTTGAGCATCTATGAAATCTTGCATTTTTTTGTTAGCTGTTGTTTTATCTGTCCAAGCCCCTAAGATATATAAATCATATTGTTCTTGTAGTTTTGTTTTTTGTTTTTTTATATCTAATAAAGTTACATCAACTAGGTTTTTTATTTCGTTGTAGATAGCATCTGCAACCTTTTTTGTATTTTTAGTTTTGCTTGAATAGGCTAATAATACTTTCATAATTTACCTCCGAATTATAGTAAATTCATTATAACAAAAAACAAGAGAAATATATAGTAGATTTTATAAATAATTTCTCGAAAAATGTTACTAATTATATTGAGAGAAAATTGTTTCGCAGGAGCGGTTTTTTAGTGTTATAAAACGAGGTTTATTAAGGAGATTAAAGGTTAACAATTGCTAGATTACGGGAAGTATAGTATTATAAAAATTATGATATGGAGGTAGAATTGATGGCGAAAACTTTTGATTTGACGAGTAATGCATCCTTTATCGTCTATAGGATAGAGACACTAACGAAAATGAAGACTTCAAAGAAGATGATTTATAATTATATTGAATTGGAGAAAAAAACAGGAAGCTTTCCATCAGAGCTTGAGTTTGTAACGAGTTTTTATGATGAAAAAACGGGGAGTAGTGGAAGCTTATTTAAAAATACTAAATTAGATAATTATATTTTAGCGTATACAGGAACGAATTATTATTTTGACCGCGAAAAGGATTTGTATGCTGATGTTGTAGGTGTTTGCCTTGGGCAAGGAGAACATTATCCACCATGTTATAGGTTTTATAAGAGAATGGTGAAAAAGTATGGTGAAAATATTATTTTAACTGGTCATTCTTTAGGTGGGAATATCGCCATGCGTGTTGCTTTGGAATATAATGTTAAGGAAACAATAGTTTATAATGCAGCGCCGTTATATTTAAAAGATGGTGTTGATATCTTTATGACTCCTGATATGGATGAAGTTTTGTATGCTGAAAGAATAGCCAGATATAATAGAAAAGTTAATAAGATTGCTAAGAAAAAAATAGAATTTACAGGGTCTGTGAAGAGAATTGTTTCTGAAAGTGATATTTTCACGCGTATTTCGGAATTGTTGGGCATAGGTTGTTATTTAGGAGATGTTTATATAATAAAAGATGCAGGGATACATGGTATAAAGGGGTTTTTAGGAGATAATCAAGAAACGATGGTAGCCCTTTTGGAAAAGGGAGATGTTAATCATAAAAATATTGTTGCAGAGTATAAAGAATTTTCATTAGAAGATATTAAGTTGTTAGGTATGTTATCGAAAGATATTCTGTCATCTTTGAGCGATCAGATTAACTCAACCTTGCAGAGTGAAACTGTCTTGAATAGTTTAAATAAAAATTCTTATAGTGTAACATTTAACAACTTTATACAGAGCGTGTTAGATGAAATTGAGAAGAGGAAAAAATCAAATACAAAGTAAATATTTCATAGAGTAGGTGATAAGGTAGGGTAATTACAAGAGAGCTTAAAAATATTTAAGAAATTCTTAATATACTTAATTATACGAATCTTCTACATGTTAGGTGCTGAAAAAAAGAAAAAAAAATGATATAATATAGAAGAGTCTATGCGAAAAAGTAGAAAAACTAGACTATGAAATAATTTATAATTAAGGAGGAGCTCGGATGGCCGAATATAAAATTTTAGTAGTTGATGATGAGGAGCCAATTGCAAAAATTCTAGACTTTAATTTGAAAAAAGAAGGCTATGATGTAATTATAGCGAATGATGGAGAACGTGCGGTTGAACTTGCATTTAGCGAAAATCCGGATTTAATTTTACTAGATTTGATGTTACCTAAAAAAGATGGTATGGAAGTTTGTCGTGAAGTTCGTGCGAAGAAAAATATACCTATAATAATGCTAACTGCAAAAAATAGTGAGATTGATAAGGTGCTTGGATTAGAATTTGGTGCGGATGACTATGTAACTAAACCATTTTCTACAAGAGAGCTTATGGCTCGTGTTAAAGTAAATCTTCGTCGTGTTTCAAAACAACAAGAAGATGTAGAAGAAGAAAAAACAAGTGAACTAGCGATAAAAGACATCGTTATTTATCCGGATGCATATGTTATTAAGAAAAATGGTAAAGAAATCGATCTTACACGCCGTGAATTTGATTTGTTTTATTATTTAGCTCAACACCCAGGGCAAGTTTTAACTCGTGAAAACTTATTACAGACTGTATGGGGATATGATTATTTTGGAGATGTACGTACAGTTGATGTTACGGTAAGACGTTTAAGAGAAAAGGTTGAAACTGATTCTTCGCAACCAGAATATATTATGACACGTCGTGGTGTAGGATATTTCATAGGTGAAGAGTAATGAATTTATTTAATTACAAGAATGTTAATAGACGTTGGTTTTCGTCTATAAGGGTTAAGTTCGTTGTTGTCTATGTTCTTGTAAATATAATAGCTCTACAACTGATAGGGCTATTTTTTACAGCACAACTTAGAACTTCTAATATAAATAACTTTGAACAAAATATTATTGAACAAGAAAAAATTCTGAATTACCATATTCGTGAAGAGTTAGATAAAGATGGTAAAAAAACTGATAATGAAGAGCAAGCAGCTAGTGCATCAGCGGATGGAGAAAGTATCAAAATAGAAGGAGATGTTGCTTCTGCTAATGCTAAGAGTGGTATTGCAAAACTTATTAGTGAATTTAATATACAAAAATTATTATCTGTTAGTATTATTGATAATAACTCTAAAGTTGTAGCTTCATCATCTAAAAATGGAAATGACGAATATTTAGCTAAAAGGTCATTTGATCCATTAGTTAGCCAAGTGTTAAAAACAGGAGAAAGTGCGAAAAAAATTCAGAATAACGTCGAATTAGGAAAGAGGGTTTGGATTTATGTCAGCCCTATAAAGCAAGGGGATAAAATCGTAGGTGTAGTATCATTGATGGCTGATATAGAAAGTGTTTATCAGGATATTAATGGTATTACTAGAATCTTCATTATAGGGACAGTACTATCTATTTTAATTACGACAATCATAGGTTTCGTTGCCTCGAAGACAGTTACAAGTTCTATTGAAAAAATGAGTTCTCAAGTTAAAAAAATGGCGTCTGGGAACTATGGTACGGTTGTTGGGATTGATACTAATGATGAAATAGGCGACTTGGCAAAAGTATTTAATAAGATTTCTAAAAGGATAGAGGAGGAACAAGCGGTAACTGAGACAGAACGTAGAAAGCTAGCGACTATTATCGAAAGTATGATGGATGGTATTATTACGACCGACAATAATGGTCGAATAATCTTGATTAATACTTCTGCAGAAGATATGATTGGAGCTCGTGATGAGGAGATTTTTATCGGGAAAGATGCGTTGAAAATTTTGAATATTACAGAATATGAACATATCGGAGATATTATCGAGGCAGAAGATAGTTTACTTGTTAATGCTTCGAAAACTGATGAAAGCTTGTTATTACGTGCAGAGTTTTCAAAAATAGTTAAAGAAGAAAAAGAAGACCTGACGCAGATGTCAACGGAATTAGAAGGATATATTATAGTTCTTTATGATGTAACTGATCAAGAACGCCAAGAAAAAGAACGTCGCGAGTTTGTTTCGACAGTATCTCACGAATTGCGTACACCTTTAACAACGATGAATAGTTATATTGAAGCATTGGAAGAAGGGGTTATAAACGATAAAGAACTAGCTCCACAGTTTATCGATACTATCCACAAGGAAACAAATCGTATGATTAGGATGGTTAATGAATTAATGCAACTAGGGAAAATGGATATTAAAGAAGAGCATTATGAAAAAGAATTTATAGATATTAATAAGCTGATTGAACAAATATCTAATAGATTTGAATTAACTCATCCGGAGAAGAATTTTATAAAATACACTTCAAAAACACCTATTTTTGTTGAAGGTGATCAGGATAAACTTACTCAGGTGTTCGACAATATAATGAATAACGCTATAAAATATTCTCCTAATGGTAAGAATATAACGATTCGTGTGAGACAAAACTATAATCATAACAGGGTTAATATCTCAATAAAAGATGAAGGTGTTGGAATACCGCTAGTGCATATTGATAAAATATTCAATAGATTTTATCGTGTGGATAAGAGTCGCCAGAGAAGTATGGGAGGAACAGGTCTTGGACTTGCTCTTGCTAAAAATATTATTGAGGCACATAAAGGTCGTATTTGGGCACAAAGTAGAGAAGGTTATGGAACGATTATTTTTGTAACTTTACCTTGTGAACGTATAGACGATGAATGGCTATAGGGAGGATTTTTATGAAAGGCAGAAAAAGAGAACAATTTAAATCTATTTTGTTAGTATGTCTAGTGTTTTCAAGTTTATTGCTGTCATATTTGATAATAACATACAAGCCGGATTATGAATTATTTACAAGAAGAACTCAACAAAAGGTTCAAGAAGGGGATAAAAATAATTTAGTTGGATTTTTGATTCCAGACGTTATGGTAAAAACATATCCAGGTATGCGAGAAGAAGCTATTGTACCTAACTCTATTACTAAAATATCTAGTGTCGAAGCTGTTAAAGATAAAAAAACATTAAAGGAATTATTAGTAGAGTTATCTAAAGGTGAAAGTACTGAAGTCCGCGTCCGTAACAGGAATATAGAGGATATTACAACTAACAATACATCTGAAAAAATATCAATAATTTATCAAGAGGTGTTAGATTCATCACTTGTGAAGACATTATTTTTCTCGAAAGAGAATTCTAATGTTAGTCTGGAGTTTGACACTATAGTACTATTAAAAGATAGACCGAATATGCTGTATTTATATAAAAAAGATGATAAGAACTATCTTCAAGTTACATTAAAAGAAGCGGTTTATGACAAAATAAATGAGAAATTCAATGAAACAAAAAAAGATTATGCCAAATATAGTTTAAATAATAAATTTATTTATTTAAAAGAGGCTGATGAAGAAAAAGTAATTGATGAGTATAGTGCGGAAGAGGTTAATATAACTCGTCTAGCTAAAGATGTTTTTGAGAAAAAAGATGATGTTCGAGTTGGGGCTGATAATGAGATAACAGATGGTTATGCTATTTTAAAATCGCAAAACCACAGAATAGTCTACACGAATCCTTCTAATGAGGGAGGAAAAGAGGTAGGTACAACTGTTGCGATAAATAACACCATTAATTTCTTAGAATTAGGCTATGCTAGTGATACAAATTACCAGTTAACAACCTCACTTGATGGTATTACAATATTCCAAGAAACACATAAGGAATCTATTGTTTTTAGTAAAGAAGGGCACGCGGACATAGTTTCTGAAGATAATAGTAACGGTATATATCGACTTACTTCTCCGAAAAAATTAACGAAAACATACCTGTCTTCTAAAGAAGTGAATCTTTTTGAGGTGGAAAAAACGGAATATGTCATTAATTATCTATATAACAATACTAATTTAAAAAATGTAACGGATATAGTTTTAGGTTATGAAAAAACTTATAATAAAGAGAATAATAGCTTTAGTTATACGCCGGCATGGTATGTAAAATATAATAACCGATATATAAGCTTTAAGAAAATAAAAGAATTAGTAGACGGAGGAGGGAAACTATGAACTGGGGAAAAATGAAGAGTTTATTTATTTATTTGTTCATTGTTTTAAATATCGTATTACTGGGTTCTTACATTTACACAATTCAAAAACATAAAACAGAGATAGTTCAAGAAAAAGAAATTATAGAAAAAGCTATGAAAAATGACAACATAACTGTAGAAGAAAGTACGAGTAAAAAGGAAAACTTAGGTTATGTCAATGTTACAATAGCTAGTTTTAAGGATTTTAAAAAAGAAAACTTGGGTCTGAAGTATGATGTTGAAACTTCTGATAAAGCATCTATTTTAAAAGTTAGTGCAGACATAGCTATAACAAATGTGTCTAAAGGAAATTATCGTGCGGAGCTAGATGCCTTTTTATTAGAAAAGTTCAAATTTGGTTCAGAATATACGTTTTCTAGTTATAGCGCAAAGAGAAACGAGATAGTTTATGAGCAACAAATTGATGGTATTAGAGTGTTTGCAAATAAAAATGCTAGAATAGTATTTGACGTTGATTCAAATGGAGATGTAAAAAAATTCTTCCTGACTAGTGTTACTAATATAAAAAAAGATAAAAGTGAAACGTTGGTAACTCAGATGCAGGCAGTTAATAGGTTGTATCATGAAGACTTGATCCCCAAAAACTGTAATGTCAAAGCAACTTTAGGATATTATACTTATATTTCTCAAACAGAAAACCAAGTATTAATACCTACGTGGAGTGTTATCTTAACAACAGCTGATGGGAAAATAACTACATATTACGTAGACGCAATAAATCTTAATATCTTAAATAGGCAAGGAGTAAATACAAAAGGCTAAATGCTTTTAGTAGTAAAAAAAGACTAGATGTTGATAGATAAATCATTTCCGATAGGATAGATTATTTATTAACGTCTAGTCTTTGATTTTCATAATTTAATTATTCAGCAAGATATGCTTTAAGCATCCAAATATTTTTTTCTAGTTGAGTTTTAACACCAAGAGCAAAATCAGAAGTTCCTTGATCTCCTTCTTCTTCAGAAAGTTCCATAAGTTTAGAAAGGTCTGCTTTTAATAATTCGAAATCATGGAAAACTGCAGCAACCATTTCTGAAGTAGTTTCTTTTTCAGTTGCTTCTTTAATAGTAGCTAGTTCTAAAGCTCCTTTAAGTGTAGAAACTGGGTGTCCGCCGATTGCTAATAGTCTTTCAGCAGCTTCATCTAAAGTTGCTGTAGTGTAATCATAGTAATTTTCAAATACAGTATGTAGAGTATAAAAACTACGACCGCTAACATACCAATGGAAGCTATGTAATTTTGTGTAAAGTACTGTAAGATTTGCTACAAGTTTATTTAATTCGTTTATATGTTTCATTTTTTAATCTCCTTTATTTCTCAATTATGCTTACATTATAACACTCTGGATATTAGCTGTAAAGACTATTGCACCTTAATAGTTAATGGGAATTGTTATCAGTAAAATAATAGTTTAGTAAGTAAGTGCTATTAACAATAGATTTTTTGGTTAGAGATAATTTCTAAAAAGCAAGTACATTATTTGAATACGGAGGTATAATTTTGTTACAATAGGAACAAAGAGAGGAAGAATAATGGCTAAGATTTGTATATTTTTAATTAACTTATATAGAAAATATATTTCCCCTTATACAAAGCCGCGTTGTAGGTTTTCTCCGACTTGCTCAATGTATGCGGTAGAAAGTTATAAGAAGTTTGGTTTTTTCTTGGGGACGTATTTAACGGTAAAAAGATTATTAAAGTGTCACCCGCTATATAAAGGGGAGTATTTTGATAATGTTCCGCTATTTAAAAAGGATATTTTCAAATATAATAGAAAAAAATAAGACTAACACTGATAAAATTAAATTAGGTGTTAGTCTTATTTTTGTAAATCGACAAAATAATATATTTTGTCAATTTAAAGGCGGAATTTATGTTTTGGATAAATGAGGCTATGCAATCGAGAATCGTCGAGGTGATTAATAAAATTAAATTGCCCAACGACAATAACGGAATGCCCCTAAACTATAATATTATTTGTGAGGTAAGTCCTCATTATTATCCACAAATTTTAAATATAAATGTTATTTTTCGACGCTATTTCCAGCATCTACCCATGCTGCAATTCCGCCCGGGAATCTATAAACATTTTTAAATCCAGCTTCTTTAGCTAAAACAGCCCCAACGTGGCTACGTTCACAACCTACAAATCCGCAGTAAACAACGATTTTTTTATCTTTGTTATCACCTAAAGCTTTTAAGAATGCTTCTTTTTCTTCAGGTTTTACATCTTCTACTTTTACAGGTAAAACAGCATTTACTGCAGATTTAATGTGAGATTTTTCGAAACTTTTTGCTGGCATTGTATCAACGAGTACCATTTCTTCTTTTCCGTCAAGAGCTTTTTTTAGTTCCTCAGCGCTCATAAGGTTGTAATCCCCGGTTTTCACTGCTTTTACAAGTTTAATAGCAGCTTTTTCTACATCTGCTTCTTTTCCATCCTTGTAAGTACGTACAACTCCGTCGCTGCTATTACTACTACATCCCGCAAGAGATGCGGCTAATAGAATACTTGATAATGCAAGTGTAACCTTATTTGTTTTTTTCATAAGTAATATCCTCCTAATATTTTTACACTTTTATTATAACACACAAAGATTGATAAACAAAATATTTTTAGTAAAAAATTTTGCAAATAAGGATTTTTATTTCTAGCCTTACTGTTGTTTTATAAGAAATTATAGCGCGGATTATACAATAAATAATAAAAAATAAATTTATTTATTAATAATATATTTTTGAAGAAATAAATACAAAAAAGCAATGTAATCGGAAAGATATGTATAAAAAATAAAAATACAAAAGAGAATAGGTTTTAAAAAATAGGATAAAGTTTTTAGAGACTAATAAGTGTAGTAAAAAAGCTTCTTAAAATAGTTGAAAAAAATTTTAAAAAGGTATATTATATAAGTTAACAAAAAACAATGGGGATAAGGGATGAAGGAAATCTCCAATTGATATTTTATTGTGAGTAAGGAGGCTTGTTTTATGAGAAAAAGAATACTAGGAGCTTTGACTTTTATCGCTGCTATTGGCGGGGTTATTTATATGAAAAATAATCCAAAATATAAAGAAATAATTCAAACTGTTAAGACCGCTGATGCACGCGGATTGTATGAAAAAATTATTTTTGAAAAAGATAAGCTGGCATTTACTACGAAATCGAAAATTAAAGATTATAAAATTGATTATGAAAGTATAAAACATATTGGGGAAAAAATTTTTGCTCGTCTAATAGTTAATAATGATGAAAAATTAAGTATTGATACCGTAATTAATGAGGGAGAGCCTTTAGTGGAAGAGGTAAAACACTCTAAAGAATTAGATGAATTATTAAAAGAAGAATAATTAATTATTAATTTTATTGTAGGAATTGGATATATAGATATCAATTTTTAAAAATTTATTATTATATTGAATTTTATATTGATGTATTTATTTAGATAAAAGTTGGAAATAGTTTTGGACGGCTTTTATCTTTTTCTCAGGAATTATATAGTATTAAGTTAAAGATAAGGGATATAATAACATAGCTAAATAGTTAAAGGAGTTTATAGCTGTTAATACAAGGAATTATACAGTTACCTAAAGTAAGGTTAAGAAGATGATTGAAATAATAGTAAATTCAAAACATAAAAAATCATTATTAGAGTTAGAAAAAATTGAAAATATCTTGAATCGAGAAAAAATTGAATATAGAGTTTTAAAAACGAGTGAAACAAAAAACGCGCAAAAGTTAATGGATGAGGTTTCTTCAAAGCAAATTATTGTAATTGGTGGAGACGGAACAATAAATGAGGTTATTAATAACTATCATGAAGAAGATATTATATACTTGGCGCAAGGATCAGGAAATGATTTGGCACGCTCATTACAATTAGAGAGGAGTTCCTCTTGTATAATAAAGTTGATAAATTCTGGTGATTTTAATGTATACGATGTAGGAGATGTGAATGGTAAAAAGTTCTGCTCAGGGTTTGATATTGGTTTTAATGCAGATGTTATAGAGCGAGTAGAAAAATCAAGACTAAAGAAATATTTCGGAAGTTATATTTATTTAGTTGAAGGTGTTATAACTATTTTAAAACTTAAAAAATACTATGCCAAAATTCAAGTAGGAGACAATATTTTAGAAACAAATAACTTGTGTTTACTAAACCTAATGCTTCAGCCGTATGAAGGTGGAGGAATTAAGTTTTCTAATACAGCTACAGGGTGTGATGGTCAGTTTCATATTATGATAATGACTGATATGTCTTGGTTTAGATTTGTTTATAATTACATTTGTTTGTTGTTAAATAAGCATAATAAATTAAAAGGTGTCAAAGTTTTAAAGGCGGATAGTTTATCAGTAGAAACAGCGCAATCACATTACCAAATTGATGGCGAGTTAGTTGCTAAGGACAAAAAGATGCAACTTAAATGTATTAAAGAATTTTATAAGATTAAAAAAGAAGGAAAAAAATAATTATAGTTCGAAATAATTAAACAAAATAGTATAATTTTGTAATTTACCGAGGTGGCAAGTCTTTTTAGATTTGCTACTTTTTTCTTTATATAAAGATATATTGTCTATAATCTTTGATAACGAAATTTGCTAAAAAGATATAATTATTGTGTGGTCGGTGATTAGAGACAATATTTATGATATAATTTTAATAAAGAAATAGGATTTATTATAATATGCAGTAGTGTGAGTAAAATTTGATTTTTTCTAAGTAGCAGAGAGGGGCTATAATTTTATGAAAGGTGATATAAAAAAGCATTATTTATACAAATACAATCAATATGTTTTTAATAAAAAATGGAAGAAGTATGAAGTTTTTCAAAACTTGAGTCAAGAGAAAGTCGATGAGACTTGTGCAGAAGTTGCTCGAAAAACAAAAACACTAGCGTTAGTTTTTGGAATTTTATATCTTGTTATTATGTTTATGTTAACGATGTGGGTAATGATGAATCCTTATCGAAATAGTTTTACAAGTTGGTATTATAATACTTTAGAGGCAGTATCACCACTTATTAATGGGGATTGGGGTAGTGCACCTTATGAGAAAAAAGGAACTGTTCTGCTAATTTTTATAGAAGTATTACCTATCTTTATTCTTGATTTAATACCATTGTTATTATTTATTTTAATATTAGATTATATATTGTTAAAAAGAAAGTTAAATACTATAGCCGGATATAAGGAATATTAATTTAGTAAATTATTATTCAAATAATTAATATTTCATGATGAGTGATTAAGAGAAATTCAGAAGATTTCTAGCTAAATTTAAGGAAATCTATAAGGAGATGATTTTAATGATAGAATGGATTGAATATTTTTTAATAGGACTTGAAGAAATGTGGAAGAGTAAGCTTTTTAGACACGCGACAATAACACTTTTAGTAATATTTATGCTTATTATTTTTCGTAGATGTAATATTGTTCGCCAAAGTAAAGGACATTTTTTTGCACCTTATCATATAGCAGACGGTAAGCTTTATATTCATAATGCATTTGTTTTTAGGCAAAGAATTATTCCATTAAGAGAGATAAAATGTATTAGAATTGATTGTCTTCGTGGAAGAAGTGGGGGAGGAAAGAGATATATGTTATATATCGATAATAAGCAAGGTAAAACAACAGTCATTATTTTTGGAAAAGATAAGAAAAATGATAAGTTGATAGAGGACTTAATTAAAGAAAGCAGAAGATATAGCATCAAAATCAGAAACTTATCTTCATTTTTAAAGTTTTAGTTTGGGGAAGAACACTTGATTGTATAATGCGGTTAATAGAGTTAAAAAAGATAAAAAGGAGTTAAAAAATTATGGGGAAATTTGAAGATTTTGATTGGGAAACTTTTTGGGATGATAGTGAATATGCTTTAGAATCTCATGTAGGAAAAGAGCCGACTGATGAAGAAATAAAAGAGATTGAAGATGAGCTAGGGTATAAGTTGCCGGAGTCTTATATAGAATTAATAAAAAAACATAATGGAGGGATACCATTTGCTACAGTTTTTTCTACTAGAGAGACAGCTGTTCATATTGAAAGTATTTATGGTATTGATAAAACGAAACTGTACTCACTTTGTGGTGAATTAGGAAATGAGCTTTGGCTAAATGAATGGAAGTATCCAAATATAGGGATTGCTATAGCTGATACTATTTCAGCAGGACATCATATGGTATTTCTTGATTATAGAGAATGTGGGTGTGATGGTGAGCCTAAAGTGGTACTTGTAGATCAAGAAGATGATTATCGTATTTATCAACTGGCTGATAATTTCGAAGATTTTATAAGAGGTCTGCGAATTAGCCCATATAATATTACAAATGAAGATTTCTTAAAGTGCAGTGAAAAACAAAGATTAGAAATTATAACAATATTAGATAAAGAAAATGATTATGAAAGTATTATAGAATTTCTTGAATATGTTGGAGTTCAAAACTTAAGTGCAGAGTTTATAGGAATACTAGCGAAAACATACAATAATGATAATAGGTTAGAAGACGCTATGAGGATACTGGATATGATTCCGGAAAAAGAACGTGATGCTGCTTGGTATTATCGTTATGGATATTCTTACTCACAACTATCGTCAAATCATCGTTACAAGATTGAAGATGAGGTGTTGCAGGCTCTTACTATGCTGGAGAAATCTATAGAGTTATCGAAGGATAATCAGGTTATAGAGTGGTGTATGGAACTTGTTGAGTTTCATAAATTTAAAAATATACTCGAAAACAATGAAGAAAGATTTCCGCTTGCATATAAACATTACAAAGAATATAGAAATCATTTAGTTAAATTAAAAGAAAATAAAAAATATAAACAGATTACACTAGATGACGTGAAGAATTTTAAAGATATTTGGGATATTTTGGAGCCGATATATTGGACGATAGATATATATAACTCTTATGAAAAATATCTACAATCAGCTGAGCTGTTTACCTTGGAACAAAGATATCTGAATGCAATAAACTGGTATTTTATAGAGGTTAATAACGGAGGGCATTTGCAATTTTTAAATAATTTAACAGGGATAGTTTGGGAAGATACGCTCAAAGGTTTTAGATTATTTGGTATGACGAAGTTAGCCGATAATTTTCAAAAAGTAGTCGATTTGTTTGGAGAAAGTATTCCTTTTGATAATGAGGAACGTTGGGACGCGTTGGAAAGTATGGATGATAACCTAGAGGAATTTTTAGAACAAGCGGATAACTTTGTTTATGACTATGAGGGGATTTACGAAGATACCTATATTAAAAATCATCCGGAAAAATTTATTTTTAAGCAAGATTTAGAGTAAAAGATGGCTGTTTGCTCGTTGGTTGATCAGCTTTCTAAATTGTGGGAAATAATAATTTATGGAAAGCTGTGAATTAAGGTGAAGGAGAAAGTATGAAAGCTTATTATGTATGGATTGGGACATTTGAAGAAAGTGATTTTGAACAATATTGGGATAATGAGCTTTATGAAAATGAAATGGAACAATGGAAAAAAGGGGAGAGAACTAAGCCAAGCGAGAGCTTAAGGTGTGGTTTTTGCAGAGAAATGAGCTTAGAAGAATTAGATAAAAAAGATTTTTGGTTTTCTTTTAGGCCATCTTTATGCGATGTGCGTGAGCTAGGAAAAGACTATATAGCAGATTTAGACGAATTTCAGAGAAAATGTAAGGATAAAGGGATTTTAGAGGGAAATGTAATTTGGGCTGTTTCAGTGAAAGATTTTCCGGATTTAGAACCAGAGATTTGCAGTAGTATGCACTATGTCGGAATTATAGAGGTATAAAAAAGTCGGTACAAGATAGCAGAAAATAGTGTGATTTAGTGGAATAAAAATTGATTTTATGTAGTCAAGGAGTGAATCGACATCTATCTAAGTATTTTGAAGGTGAAATGAAGAGAAAAAATATGATATGCTTGTGATTTAGGAATCTATCGTAACGGAACATCTTCTAAAGATGTGGGATAAAGAATCACAAGCATATCTACAGAGGTGTAACAATTCATCTTTTAACAAATGACACTCTTACACAAGAATTTTTAAAAGTAGTCGATTAAACAATTTATACAGATTGTTGATATAATCTATATAAACCTAGTATTATACTCCATTGCTCTAGCTATTTTTGGTTTAGCAGGTTTATTAGTAATATCAAACTCTGTTAAAAGATTTTCAAAAGCTATTTTTCCTTTTTCAAAGCTAGTCGCCTCAAATTCAAGTTCATAATCAACTATATCTTTTAGGAAGGTTGTTTTATCTAGTACCAATAACCCATCTTGAGTTTTTACTTCATAACGCTGTGTTCCAATTTTTTGAATTAGCATAGGCGTTTTTATTTTTAGATTAAGTCTTTCCAACTCGCTCATAATTTCGTTAGGTAAGGTTGGTAAAACAGTTGGTTCTTTCGGGAAACTCTCATCAAGAGGTACGTTGATTTCGATATTTTGTGTAGCCCCTTTGATTTTTAGAGTCATTTCCGTTTTGTTATTTGTATAGCGAATACGTAAGGCAGAATTTGCCTTTTTGAAGCTTTCGTTTGCATCATCATAATAAAAGTTTTTGTTGATTATTTGCTCTTTGCCAGCTAAGTTGAAGACAGTATATAGCTTTTTATATTCTTCTTCGGTTAATAAATTTTTAAATTCTATTTCTATTTCGCGCATTACAGTTCCTTTCAGTTGGAATTTGATTTTTATATATTATTTTTCTTTTCTAAAGCAAGGACAAATGGTGCATTATTTTTTTGATTGATAAACTGATAGCTTAGTACTTCTACTTCTTTTTGATCAAGTTTTGTTAAATGGTTAAGCAAAGCTTGTTTTTCTATTTTCCCATTTTCATGTCCCCAGTAAACAACAATTACAATACGACCGTTAATTTCAAGGTTGGTAAGAAATTTGTCTATTGCTAATAAGGTTGTATCCGCAAGGGTAGTTATCGAGTGGTCTGCATTAGGGAGGTAACCAAGATTAAAGACAACAGCTTTAATCGGCTCGCTAATATAGTTATCAAAGTTGCTATGTGAACCTAAAATGACTTCACATTTTTCAAGGCAGTTGTTTGCTTGTAGTAGTTTTAATGTAGAATCAATCGCTTGTTGCTGAATATCAAAAGCGTAAACTTTCTTTGCTGCACTTTGTGCTAAAAATAAGGTGTCATTGCCATTGCCACATGTTGCATCAACAACAATCGAGTTTTTATCTATTACTTCTTTCAAAATTTTCTTACTAAATGCGAGAACCTTATCCATTTTCTCTATCCTCTTTCATTTCGTTAACAATATTGCTAAGTTCGTAGTAAGTGTCACATGCGATAGTAAAATCTAGTGAAGTATTGATGATTTGAGCGAGTATTTTTGCGTTATCCGCTGTGTAGTCATCAGCACGGTCACTATTTTCCTTTAATTTTGATACTAGATTTTCAAGTTTGTTAATAAGGTCATCTTCAGTAATTTCATCTTCATCATTATATTCACTAGCGTAGTTTTTAATATTATAGCTTAGTGAATTTTTTAGCGGTGGGATATAAAGTGCGCGCAGGTTGTTTACCTGTTCTCCAACTTCAGCAGAAAGTTCTTGTAGTGTTGAGGTGTAAATATGCTCATCAAGAGCCCCAGCTTGCTCGATAATTGTAACAATGTGGTCATATGGATAAATTTCCATAAGTTCACAAGAAACAGTTGCAGCAGTTATATCATCGTAACATTGGGTAATAAGCAGATGATTGTGCGGATTAACAGAGCTAAGTGTTTTGGGAGCTGTTGCATCAGCAAGGGTAAATCCTTCAACAGGATCAAACTGTGCAGCGTTGAAACACGAATCTAGAAAACTCTCTCCACCGATAACTTTAACATTTTTACCGCTTTTAATAAGCAGTTGTGTAGTAAGTTCGGCAACCATAGGATGACCTGGAACAAGATACATTACATCATTTTCTTCTGCTACCCCTAGTATATAATTAGCAATGTTGTTATAAGTACTTTCAAAATTATCACTTTCAGTGTAAAATTTATCACAAGTTTCAAATAAAATATTGTTCTGTTCTAAAAAATCAATCGCTGGATGTTCTTTTGTGCGTGCGATAATTTTTGCCGAGGTGTTGTCTAATAATAAGTTTTTAATATTTTCTTTAATGTTTGAACTATCATTAGGTCCAAGTCCGATAATATAAATCATAAGTTGCTCCTTATTTGTTAATCTAATTGCTTAGTGGCTTAAAAATAACCGATATAATCATATTTGCGTTATAATTACTTTATTATTCTTTAACATAGTTATTATAACATAAATAATCTTTTAGGTTCATTAAATTATAGTATTAGAATGAGATTGTTGATTAATTTACATATAATATTCAAGGTGTTATAATTAAGCTATAGTAAAATATAAAAAAGGAGGATTTAAATATGTCAATTAAATTATTAAAAGTTGCTAAAGCAGCATTAAAAACACCAGGAGTATTTGCAGGAGGAGTAGCTTTTGGAACAGTAGGGCTTAAATTATTATCAAGCAAAGATGCTAAGAAAGGTTATTCAGTAGTTTTATCAAAATTATATAAAGCAAAAGATGAAGTAGAAGGAACTATTTCTAGCATTAAACAACATGCTGATGACGTTGTTGTAGATGCTAAAGATTTATATGATAAAGAAAAGAAAGAAAGTAATTTATTAGAATTAGAGGAAAAATAACATGGAATTTAAAATATTGCATCTATCGAGTGGGAGAGCAAGAATTAGAGCGAATTTCCGCCTAACACCAGATGTAAAAGCATATTTTAAAAAACAAGCGAAAAAGATTCAAAGCATAAACAAAGTAGAGTTTTATCAAGATGAATATACTTTTGCTGTTATTTTCAAAACTAATCAAAAAGATTGTCTAAAGAAATTTTTAGAACTTATAGATATAGAGAAAATCAGGGATTGTTATGAAAATCCGGTTTTAAAAAAGGAAGAAACTCCATATACGATAATAGCGGATGCACTATTTTGGCGCGCAATGTCTAAGTTATGTTTACCTCTTCCATTAAGGACTATCCATATATGGTGGAAGGCGTCTAAATATTTTAGAGATACGTTAAAATTATTAGCTAAAAAACAAGTTACAATGGAGACGCTTGATTCAACGGCGATTTTTGTTTCATTAGTAACAGGAGCGCGTGAAACAGCTAGTTCGATTATGTTTATTTTAGAATTAGGGGAGTCTTTAAACAATTGGTCAGAGAAAAAATCTGTTAAAGAGCTAGAAAAAAGTTTAACTTCGTTTGATAAAGAAGTTTGGCTTGTAGAAGATGAAGGTAATAGAAAAATACCTAGCTCAGAGGTGAAAAAAGACGATGTTATTTTAATTTCTGAAGGAAATGAAATCTTATTTGATGGTATTGTTGCTGGAGGTGGAGCAAGTATTGATGAGAGTTCATTGACAGGAGAAAGTTTTCCGGTAACCAAAAAAATTGGAGATAAAGTTTATTCCAATACTATAGTTGTTCATGGAGAAATTAAACTTAAGGTAGAAAATCCGCAAGTTAATGGACGAATTCATCATCTTATTCAATTAATGAAAGAGTCAGAAAGTCGTGAAGATACATACCACTATAAGTATATAAAATTAGCTGATAGTATCGTGAAGTACAACTTTATAGCGATGGGACTGACATATCTTTTTACAAGATCGTTCGCAAAAGCAATTTCGTTTCTATTAGTAGATTATTCTTGTGCTTTGAAGTTATCTACACCTGTTGCTTACCTAACTACTATAAAAAATTTAATAGATAAAAAAATAGTGGTAAAAAACTCAGTAACGCTTGATAAATATGGAGATATAGATACTTTTGTTTTTGATAAAACAGGAACAATAACTGTATCAAGACCGTATATTCGGGAGGTACTACCTTTTTATGAATATTCATATGAGGAAGTTGTAAAAATAGGAGCTTGTTTAGAGGAACATATTTACCACCCTATTGCTAGTGCAGTTGTCAGCAAAGCAGAAGAAGATGGTATTGAACATGAAGAAATGCACACAGAATTATACCATATTGCTTCTAGAGGTATTGTTTCACATATTGATGGAGAAAAGGTTGTTATAGGAAGTAGTCAGTTGATAAAAGATGAGAATATTCTAGTTACAGTTGACCAAGAGCGAATTATAGCTGAAAAACAAGAGCAATACAATTTGCTATTCTTAGGATACAAAGGGAAATTGATTTCTATATTCTGTATAGATATTCCCCTTAGGAATGAAGCAAACTCCGTGCTAGCTGAACTTAGAAATAAAGGGAAAAAGGTTGTCTTATTGACTGGAGATAACGACGTTAGAACCAATAAGATCTTAAAAGATATAACATTTGATGAAGTATATACTAATATGACACCTGTAACGAAGTTTGAATATATAAAAAAAGAAAAAGAACAAGGGCGTCGCGTGTTAATGATAGGTGATGGACTGAATGATTCAGCAGCATTATCAGAAAGTGACATTAGTATTGTTATGAACGAAAGTGCTGATTTATCAAAACAGATAAGCGATGTAGTTTTACAATCAGATTCTCTTGATTCATTACTATTATTGTCTAATGTTTCTAAAAAACTTCGTACTCAAATGAGTAGTAATGTCAAAGGTACAGTTACTATAAATAGTTTATTGATATTTTTAGGGCTTGTAAATGTTCTATCACCTAATTTATTAGCGTTATTACATAACTTAACCACGTTTGGAATAGTTTTGAAAAATTTTAAAATAAAATAGAATATGAATAAAAGAATGAGAGGATTAATGAAAAATCCTTTCATTCTTTTAATTTTTCAGAAGAAAATAAAATATAAGGAGTTTATCTCCTTAATATGCTATAATATTGTCATGAGTAAAAGCCGAAGTAAAGGGGTGATTAAATGGGTAATAAAGTTAACGACAATATCGGAAAAGAAATAAGTGCTAAAGTAACTAAGGTCGAAGCTAATGGCTTGTATTTTCAGTTAGAAGATGGGGGACAAGCGTTCTTACCAAAGGAAAATATGCATGTAGGGAAGAAGAAAAAACTAACAGAAATCTTTTCAGAAGGCTTTGTAGTTAATGCAAAGATAAAAAATATCAAAAAAGATAAGGTTATTTTAACGCAAAAAGAAGAAAAAGTAGATAGCACCCCAAAAACAGTAGAAGCTACAAAAGCTAAACATAACAAAAAGAAACCCAAAAAGTTAAATCAAGATAGTGCTAAAAAAGATAAAGAATCGAAAATTAATGAACAACCCAAACAACCTAAGCAAGAGGAAAATGTACAAGAAGAACCTAAACAAAAGACTCTAAAAGATTTGAAGAAGTTACAATATATAGGTAATATGAAAATCTCAGTAGGGCGTGGGAAAAAATCAAATTTAACGAAACTGGCAGAAGAAAAAGAAGAAGTTATTGAACTACCGAAAGTTCCGGAAGGCTTGTTAGATGATATAATTACCTCTACAACTGAAGCGTGTGAAAAATTCTCAAAATTAGTTGAGGATTTAAAAGAACGAAGTTTGTTAGAAGAGGGAGGGCGTTAAGATGAATAGTAATGTAGAACTAATTGAGAATTTTGATGTTCTATGGACTAAAGAAGATAGACTTGCCTTAGCTCTTTCTGGTGGAGTAGATTCGATTGTTCTTTTTCATCTTTTAGTAACAAAATACCGTCATACTTACAAAGAATTAGTCATTTTCCATATAAATCATGGGCTTCGCAAAGAGTCTTATGAAGAAGCGGAGTTTGTAGAAAAATTTGTAAACAACTATGATATAAGATTTTATAAAAAAGAGTTGGAGATGAATTCTTTAGCACGAGATAAACATATTTCCGAGGAAATGCTTGCACGAGAACTACGCTACAAAGCATTTAATGAAATGGCGGCTAAAGAAAATATTACTAAGATTTTAACCGCGCATCATAAAAATGATCAGGTTGAAAATATTTTGATGCGCCTATTAACAGGTCGCAGTATAGATTATAATTTGGCAATAGATAATAAAGGTAGACATGGGAACTTAACTATTTATCGTCCGCTATTAAATGTTTTAAAGGAAACTTTGGAACAGTATGCTCAGGAAAATAACTTGAAGTATTATACGGATGAAAGTAATTTTGACACAGATTATACGCGTAATAATATTCGCCATAATATTATTCCGTTGTTGAATGATGTTAGTACGGCGAGTTTTGATAATTTAATTAATTTTGCCCAGTATTATAAAAATATTAACAATGAGTTAAAAAATAGGTTACTAGCCAATAAAGATAATTATATTTTGGAAAAGAATCAAGAAAAAGTAGTATTATCAAGAGCCGAAGTTTTAAGCTTAAGTGCTGAAGAAATATATTTTTTACTAAAAGATATTTTGATGGCAGATTTAGGTGTTTTTGATGTAACGCAACGAGCACTCTTTAAAGTAGTTGAACAGCTGCGTAACAATTCTGGTAATAAAAGCTATGATTTAAAAAATAATTTGAAAATAGTTAGCGAATATAGGGCCATATATATTCATAAAATCGAAAAAAAATGTTATAATGATAAGATGGAATTGATTATAGATGAAGTTTATGAAAATATGCTTTATAAATTTTATCAGAGTGAATTTCTAATAACGACAAATAATGAAGAAGCAGAGATAGGTTTTGATAAAGAAGACTTACCGCTGCTTATTACAACAAAACGCCAAGGAGATAGGCTTCAACGTGGTAATATTACGAAAAAACTTTCAAGATTTTTTATTGATGAAAAAGTTCCGAAAGACATTCGTAATCGGATTCCAGTTGTCCGTAGTGGAGAAAAAGTCCTTGGAGTACTAGGTTTAGATACTAAGGTTAATAAAAACAAAAAATATGATTATTATATAAAAACGAAAGGATAGAACAGTGGAAAATTTATTAAAAGACATAGAAGAAGTTTTATTTAATCATGAAGAGATTGTAGCAGCTAGTAAAAGAGTTGCGAAACAAATAGAAGAGGATTATAGAAATAGAGATCAAGAGCCTGTTCTTATTTGTACATTAAAGGGAGCTTTACCTTTTATGGCAGAACTTATGAAGTATATAGATATTCATATAGTGACTGATTTTATTGATGTTTCTAGTTATCATGGTGGAACTAGTTCAACTGGAACTGTAAAAATTAAGAAAGATATTGGTATGGATATTGAAGGACGAGATGTAATCATCATTGAAGATATTGTTGATACTGGAAGAACTCTTAAAGCGCTTATTAATAATTTGAATGAACGAAAAGTAGCATCGGTTACATGTGCATCTCTAGTAGATAAACCTGAAGCTCGTATTGTTGATGTTGAGGCAGATTATGTTGGTATAGTTGCACCAAACGCCTTCTTAGTTGGATTTGGGTTAGATTATGATGAAAAATATAGAAACCTACCATACATAGGTGTATTGAAAAAAGAAATTTACTCATAAAAGTGAAGAATTAGCTTAAGTAAGAAGTAACTAGGAATATTAAAATTAAAAGTCAAAAAAAGTCAAAAATTTTAGTTTGATTTTAAGTGAGTTATGTTAGAATATTTCTTGAGTTAAAATATATTAAACTTAGATAAAAATATGTTAAAATTAAGATACTTTTAGGAAAATAGGAGGACATTGTCTATATGAACAATAAAAAAAGACAAAACCCTTTCCTTGGGATGCTTGCCTTAATCGTTATTGCGATTGGATTATTTGCCTATTGGCAGCAAGATTTACCAGGGACTACAGAAAAATTAGACTATGCTAAACTTGTTCAAAACATTAAAGATGACAAAATAAAAGAGATTAGTCTACAAAGAAAAGATGAAAACTATAATGTAAAAGGAACTTTGTCAGATGGCAACAAGAACTTTGAAGCATTAGTTCCAGCTTCTGATAATGAGGTTCAAAAACAAATAAATGAAAAAGCTAAAGATGGGAAACTAAGCGTAGTAGAATATAAACCAGCGGAAAAAACTGGCGCTATTCTATCATTCTTAGGAAATATTATTCCGTTTATTCTGATGATGGGATTACTTTTCTTCTTTATGTCACAAATGCAAGGTGGCGGTGGAGGTAAAGTAATGAACTTCCAAAAATCTAAAGCGAAAAAACTTGAAGGTGGAGAAACTAAAGTTACATTCAAAGATGTAGCTGGTGCTGATGAAGAAAAACAAGAGCTTGCAGAAATGGTTGAGTTCTTGAAAGACCACCGTAAGTTTACAAAAATGGGTGCGAAAATTCCTAAAGGTGTCCTATTAGAGGGACCTCCGGGAACAGGTAAAACATTATTAGCTCGTGCTGTTGCTGGTGAAGCAAAAGTACCATTCTTCTCAATTTCAGGTTCGGACTTCGTTGAGATGTTCGTAGGGGTTGGGGCAAGCCGTGTTCGTGACTTATTCAAAGAAGCAGAGAAAAGTGCACCATGTATCATTTTCATCGATGAGATTGATGCAGTTGGACGTAAACGTGGAAGCGGAGTTGGAGGAGGAAACGATGAACGTGAACAAACTCTTAACCAACTTCTTGTAGAAATGGATGGATTCGATGGTGAAAAGGGTATTATCGTAATCGCAGCGACTAACCGAGCTGACGTTCTTGATAATGCACTTCGTCGTCCAGGACGTTTCGACAGACAAATTAAAGTGTCTACACCAGATGTGCGCGGTCGTGAAGCTATCCTTAAAGTTCACGCTAAAAACAAACCATTAGCAAAAGATGTTGAACTTCGCTCATTAGCAGAAAAAACACCAGGATTCTCTGGGGCTGACCTTGCTAATATCTTAAATGAAGCTGCACTTCTTGCCGCTCGTGAAAATAAAAATAGTATAGAAAAAGCTGACTTAGATGAAGCTATGGACAGAGTAATTGGTGGACCAGCTAAACGTAGTCGTATCTACACACCAAAAGAAAAACGTTTAGTTGCTTATCATGAAGCAGGACACGCTATCGTAGGTATGGTTCTTGATAGTGCCGATAAAGTCCAAAAAGTTACAATTATTCCACGTGGAGATGCCGGTGGATACAACCTTATGATTCCAGAAGAAGAGAAATACTTCCAAACACGTACCGACCTTATCGACAAGATTTGTGGATTACTTGGTGGACGTGCAGCGGAACAAATCTTCTTTAATGAGGTATCAACAGGGGCTCACAACGACTTCGAACGTGTAACAGCAATTGCTCGTGCGATGGTTACTGAATATGGTATGAGTGAAGTTGTAGGACCAATGCAAGCTCCATTCCATGATCCATATGGTGGACGCCAACTTTCAAGTATTGGTAACTACTCAGAAGAAATGTTAAAAGAAATCGATATCGAAGTTCGTAAAATTATTAACGAATGTTACACTAAAGTTCTTCATATTATCGAAACTCATAGAGAACAACTAGAACTTGTAGCACAAACACTTATCGAAGTTGAAACAATTGATAGAAAAGAAATTGTTGCTCTTTACCAATTTGGAAAAATGCCAAAAGACTTAGATGAGAAAGAAGCAGAACAACTAGATAAAGTAGTTAATAAAAAATACTACGAAGAGCAAGCTCGTCTAGCGCAAGAAGAAGCTGCAAAAGAAGCTAAAGTAGCAGAAGAAAAAGCTGAAACTACAGAAGAAGTAGAAGTTATAGACGTAGAAGCAAAAGAGATAGAATCAGAAGAAATACCGTCTGAAGAAATAAAGCAAGAAGACAAACCTTCTGAAGAACAATAAAAGAAAATTCCCGTAGAGAAATCTGCGGGAATTTTTATGTTTAAGCCAATAGTCCAAAAATATTTTTAACATTAACTTTGCTTAAGTTTATTGAGTTAGAATAGTATATGGAAAAATGATATAATAGATTTTATAGTGTTATCGTTTAGAGAACGGATTAGAAATTTTGAAATGATTTATAAAGATTAAAAGGAAGAAAGTTGAATATCGGAGGAGAAATGAAGTATTTAACAAGTGAAGAAGTAAAAACTTCAAAAAAGAATATTAGTGTAATAAAACCTTATAAAACAACTAGAGAGATTATTACTTCTAATATTTTTACTTTTTTTAATGCCATGAACTTGGTTTTAGGGCTTTTTATCGCCACGACTTTAAGATTTGAGAATATGTTATTTCTAGGAGTTATCGCGGTAAATACGGCTATTGGGATTTATCAAGAAGTTCGTGCGAAAAATGCTCTTGCAGAACTTAGTCTGTTAGGACGTAGTAAGTATCGTGTTAATCGAGATGATGAAACAGTTGAAGTAGATTCGGAAGAAATAGTAGAGGGTGAGTATTTACACCTTAATCTCGGAGATCAAGTGCCTGTTGATGCTGAGGTTTTACATGGTAGTATAGAAGTTGATGAATCTTTATTAACTGGGGAAAGTGATAATATTTTCAAGGCGGAAGGCGATAAACTTATGAGTGGTAGTAACGTAGTAAGTGGTAGTTGTCTTGTGAAAGTTCTTGCTGTTGGTGATGATAGTTATATTAATAAACTGGCAAAAAGAACAAAAGCATTCAAAAAATATCCATCAAAATTGCGTGATTATATGGATGGAATATTAAAGGTTATTTCTGTTTTATTAATACCAGTTGCTATTTTATTATATGTTCGAGGAGCAAGTCTAGGTCGTAGCTATGTGGACATCGTTTTGCATAGTGCAGGAGCTCTTGTTGGGATGATTCCGGAAGGATTAATTCTTCTTGTTAGTGTTTCTTTGGCTGTTGCAGCGATGAAACTAGCACGTCGTAAAGTTCTTGTTCAAGAGTTATATTGTGTAGAAACACTTGCACGAGTAGACGTTCTTTGTTTTGATAAAACAGGAACAATCACAACTGGGAATATGAATGTAGTGGAAATAGATGACGAAGTAGGAGAAAAACTTTCGAGCTACTTAGCGTATTTTGAAGATGAAAATGCAACATCAAGAGCACTTAAAAAATATTTAAACTGTGAGAAAAAATGGCAAGTGGCAGAGCTAGGAGCATTTTCTAGCAAAAATAAATACTCATATATTAGACTTGAAGAAGGTGGAACATACTTTTTTGGAGCGTATGAGTTTTTAGGTTTTGATACTCCGATGACAGAATACTATGAAAATCTAAAACAACAAGGATTTAGGATTTTATCATTAGCTTATACAAAAGATAGCGTAGATAAGCCAACCAATATGGAGCTTATTGGTCATGTTGTCCTAAGTGATGAGATAAAAGCAAATACAAAAGAAACATTTAAGTATTTTGAGTCACAAGGTGTAGCGGTCAAGATTATTAGTGGAGATAATCATATCGCAGTTCTTGGAGTTGCCAAAAAGGCTGGGTTTAAAGAAGATGCACGAGCTATTGATATGACAAAAGTATCAGAAGAAGATTTTGAAAGAGTAGTTTTGGAAAATGATATTTTTGGACGTGTAACACCAGAACAAAAACAACATATGGTAGAAGTGTTACAAAAGCACAAGAAAACAGTAGCTATGAGTGGAGATGGTGTCAATGACGTACTAGCGCTTAAAAAAGCTGATATTAGTTTTGCGATGAATAGAGCGACTAGTGCGGTTAAAAGTGTTTCGAATATTGTCTTTTTAACAGATGATTTCGATGTGTTCTACGATATTCTTATGGAAGGTCGCCGTGTTATCAACAATATTCAAAAAGTAGCCTCACTATTTTTAACAAAAACATTTTTCTCGATTACTTTTTCAATCTTAAGTGTAATTTTTGTATTAGAGTTTGCGTTTATTCCGATTCAATTTACGATAATTTCAGCAATAACAATAGGAATTCCATCGTTTTTCCTAACGTTTGAATCGAATAAAGATAAAGTCAGCGATCACTTTATGCGTGATATATTAACAAATGCTGTAATAGGAGGAGGAGTGCTGGTATTAAGCGTTCTGTTGACGAATTTTGTAATCCATAATCCAGCACAGGTAAAATTTATTTGTTTCTTACTGGCTCTTGTAAATGGACTGCTTATGGTAACGAAGGTTAGTTTACCGTTCAATAAATATAAAGCAGTTCTATTAGTAGCCTTAACATTTGCAGCAGTGGTGGGGATATTTGCCAATATATTTATTTTGAAAAATCATTTTAATCCCCTAACTATAGGGCAGATAGCCTATATCGGTGTAGTTGGAATAGTTATCGCGATAATTCATTATATGACAAGAAGAAAAAGATTAGTATAGAGCTAATATAAATAGGTTAGTTATAGGAGAAATATATATATATATAAAATTCCCCGTTTAAGAGATAAAGTTACTCTTGAGCGGGGATTAGTTAATATTATTCAATAAAAAATTTATTATTAAATTTAAAATTAGTATTTAAACTAATGTAGATTTTGAGTAAAGGGGGGCTATCTTATCTAGCCCCAACCCTTATATTATATCATAGTTACATGTATTTTTTTAGAAAATGTCGGTTTTATGATTACATGCTATTTTCATATTGATTATATATAATTTATATGTTACATTTTAGGTGAGAGAGGATATTTATTTTTTGTAGGGAAGAGTAACTGAGGATATTTCAGTTTGTTAGTAGGATTAACTTGCTATTTTGGTTTAAATGGATAGTGGAGGATTTTCCAATGAAAAAACATAGCATTTTAAATGATCCGTTCCTTAATAAAGGAACTGCCTTTACACAGGAGGAGCGAAAGGAACTAGACCTTATTGGGTTATTGCCCCCTTATATTCAAACTATTGAAGAACAAGCGGCACAAACCTATGCGCAAATGCAAACAAAAGTAAACGATTTAGAAAAACGTCTATTTTTGATGGAGATTTTTAATACAAATCGCACGCTTTTCTATTATTTATTCTCTCAACACTTAGAAGAGTTCAATCCAATTGTGTATGACCCAACAATTGCAGATACTATCGAGGGTTATAGCGATCTTTTTGTTGAGCCACAATATGCAGGATATCTAGATATTAATCATCCTGAAAATATAGAAGAAACCCTTAAAAATGCAGCAGATAACCGTGATATACGTCTAATAGTAGTTACTGATGCAGAAGGTATATTGGGGATTGGAGATTGGGGTGTTAATGGAGTAGATATTTCTGTAGGTAAACTTATGGTCTACACAGGAGCGGCAGGAATTGATCCTTCTATGGTTCTTCCGTTAGTTATTGATGCAGGAACAAATCGTGAGGAATTACGTAATAATCCGAATTATCTAGGTAATCGTCATGAACGTGTACGAGGAGAGCGATATTATGAGTTTATTGACCAATTCGTCCAAACTGCTGAACGTTTATTCCCTAAACTTTATTTACATTGGGAAGACTTCGGGCGAATGAATGCGGCGAATATACTGGAAAAATATCGAAAAAACATCCCAACATTTAATGATGATATTCAAGGGACAGGTATCGTAACTCTAGGAGGTATTTTTGGAGCTATGGATATTACAGGTGAAAAATTAGTTGACCAAGTATATCTTTGTTATGGTGGGGGAACTGCAGGTGCAGGAATTGCATCACGTGTACTACGTGAGATGGTAAGTCAAGGGTTATCTGAAGAAGAAGCATATGAACGTTTCTTTATGGTAGATAAACAAGGGCTTCTCTTCGATGATATGGATGATTTAACTCCTGAACAAAAACTGTTTGCTAAAAACCGTGCTAATTTTCCAAATGCTGATAAATTAACAGATTTATTAGAAGTTGTTAAAACTGTTAAACCAACTATTCTAGTAGGAACTTCGACACAGCCGAATACTTTTACTAAGGAGGTAGTCGAAGCTATGTGTCAAAATACTGAGCGTCCATGTATATTTCCGTTATCAAATCCTACTAAATTAGCAGAAGCATCAGCAGAAGATTTGATTGTTTGGTCTGATGGTAAAGCGTTTGTAGCAACAGGTATTCCTTCTGATAATGTTATATATAAAGGTGTGGAGTACATTATTGGTCAAGCTAACAATGCCCTTATATATCCAGGGTTAGGGCTTGGAGTGTTAGCATCAGAAGCTAGCCTTTTAACAGATGAAATGATTGGTGCAGCGGCACACTCATTAAGTGGAATTACAGATATTACTAAACCTGGAGCTCCAGTGTTACCTCCGTTCAAATATGTTGCAGATGTTTCTATTAAAGTAGCAGAAGCGGTCGCTAAAAAAGCACAAGAACAAGGATTGGCTCGAGCTCAAGAAAAAGATATGGCGAAAGCGGTTCGAGATTTTAAATGGATTCCAAATTATAAATAATTAAAAAGAAGTATCTTAACTCATTATGAGTAAAGATACTTCTTTTTAAAATATAGATTTGTAAAATTCTCCCCAGTCATGCATACTCTTAATAATAGGGTCTAGAGTTTTCCCTAAATCTGTAAGTCTGTATTCGACGCGAGGTGGCACTTCTGGGAAAACTTCTCTTTCTATAATTCCTTTCTCCTCTAACGAGCGAAGGTTGGCAGTTAATACTTTTTGGCTGACTCCATTAAGTGATTTTTTTAATTCTCCAAAACGTTTAGTACCGGTAAATAAATCTCTTAAAATTAGTATCGTCCACTTGTTACTCAGTAAAAGTAATGTGACTTCAACAGGACAAGCAGGAAGATTTGAAGGTAGTTTTTTATTCGGCATATTATTCTCCTAAAATAATCATATATATTGATTTTATATTATATATAATTAAGGTCAAGATAAAATAGGTTGATATATTTAAAAATTTTTTTCTTGATAAATATATTCTTCTACTTAGCTCGTTGTGGAAATAACACAGCTAACCCTTGATTATATACCGCTTGTATCAATGATGGCCAAGCATTTTTTGTGGCTTTTGGTTCCTTTCCTTTTGCGATATTTTGCATAAGAACTTGATAATATACAATACCAAGGAGAGAGCCAAATATTTTATCTAACTTCTTAACTCCTGTTGATACACGTGTAGTTTCTACAATAGTGTAAGTTCTTTGTTTTATTTTATTAGGTATATTTGGATCAATTGTCAGTGGACGAGCGATACCTATAAAATCAGTAGTATTATCATTTAATAATGTGTTCATCGCATTAATAGAGCGGATACCGCCAGTAACGACAACAGGGATTTCAATTTTTTGTTTTAGTTTTTTGCTGTATTCTGCGAAAAATACTTGATTAGTAGATTTACTTGTAGCGCCCATCATCGCAGGTCTTTCATATGTTCCTCCTGAAATTTCAACAAAGTCTAGACCTAAGTTAGCTAATTCAATTATAGTTTTTAAAGAATCTTCTTCTGTAAGTCCATCTTCCTTAAAGTCAGTAGAGTTAATTTTTATTCCGATAGTAAAATCTTTTCCTAATTCTTCTCTCATCCCAAGGTAAATTTCTTTTAAAAATCTCATTCTATTTTCTAGAGAGCCACCATATTTATCAGTTCTTCTATTATCGTGTGGAGATAAAAATTGACTAATTAAATAACCGTGTGCTGCGTGAATTTGAACCCCAGAGAAACCTGCTTCTTTTGCAACTTTCGCAGAAGTTACAAATTTTTGAACAAGTTCTTCAACTTCACTAGTCGTCAGTGCGCGTGGAGTACTAAATAATTTATTAAGGCCATTTCCTAAAGGTATAGTGCTAGGTGCAACTGTCTCTTTAGCTATAGTTTTTGGGACTTGTTTACCAGGGTGATTTAATTGAACCATGACCTTAGCACCGTGTTGCTGACCTTGTTTTGCCCAATCTTTAAGAATTTCCATATTAGAATTTTTATCAAAAACTATATTTCCTGGTTCTGCAGTTCCTTTAGGGTCTACCATGATATTCCCTGTAATAATTAATCCAGTTCCTCCTTCAGCCCAACGTTTGTATAATGTAGCAATATTCTTTTTAGGTTGAAAATCTCTTGTGCCCATTCCTTCACTCATAGCCGATTTAAAAAATCTATTTTTTATAGTAGTTCCATTTGGCAATGTGATAGGGGTGAATAGTAAGTTTTCTGTCATTTTTTTATCTCCTTACTTTTATATGTTTAAACTATTCTACTATAATAAAAAATATTTAGCAATATAAAAAGGGCGTTAAAATTAGGGTGATTAAATAGTTTATTTAGAATTTATTAATTAATGGTAACTTTAAAGTAACTTACAGATGTTAAAGTGCCTACTTGTTAACTGGAAATCATGGTGTTAATATATAATTGAAATTAAAGAGATAGAGAGTTGGAAAAAAATGGATAAAATTTTACAAGCGAAAAAATTAATTGAAGAAGCAGACGCAATAGTAATAGGAGCTGGTGCAGGGTTATCGGCTGCAGCAGGATTAACGTATAGTGGTGAGCGTTTTGAAAAGAACTTTAAAGAATTTATAGATAGATATAAAATGACAGATTTGTATTCTGCAGGTTTCTATCCTTTTAAAACATCTGAAGAAAAATGGGCATTTTGGAGTAAACAAATTTTAGTAAATAGGTATACAGATGAAGGGATAGAATTGCATAGAGATTTATATAATATCGTGAAAGATAAAGATTATTTTGTTTTAACAACAAATGTTGATAGTAAAGTTGAGATGAGTGGTTTTGATAAAAGCAAAATTTTTGAAGTTCAGGGTAATTTCGGAGAATTTCAGTGTTCTGTGCCATGTCATAATAAAGTTTATAATAATAAAGAACAAATATTAGAAATGCTAAAAGAACAAAAAGATTTAAAAATACCAACAAGATTGATTCCAAAATGTCCAGTTTGCGGGGAAGAAATGGCTATGCATCTTCGTATAGATGGCACATTTGTAGAAACGAAAGAATGGCATAAACAAAGTGATGCGTTCTACGATTTTTTAAACAAGAACCAAGATAAAAAAATTGTTTTGCTAGAGCTTGGAGTAGGTTTTAATACGCCAACAATAATCAGATTTCCATTTGAAAGATTAAATAAAATCCTACCAAATGCTTCATTAATCCGTGTTAATAAAGAAAATTTTGAAGCTGAAGGGGTATTAACAATAACTAATCCGATGGATAAAGTTTTTACTGAATGGAAGAAATAGTATAGAATGAAGATAGGTCAAGTATTAAAAAATATTAAGAAAAGAAGGTGATTGGAATGGATAAATTAGAGTATTTAATAAAAACATTAAATTCTAATGTAGCAATTCCTCAAGATAAAAAAGGAAAAGAAGATTTACTTAGAACGCTAATGAACGTTTGGGAAGTTGAGGAATTACCTGATGAATTTTACAGACTTCAAGATGAATATTTACAGGAAAAGTTAGCTCAAACGGAGTTAACAAACCTAGAACAATTAACAGAAGTAGAGAAAAATATTTATCTTTGGCAAGGTGATATAACAACGCTTAAAGTTGATGCCATTGTCAATGCAGCAAATAAAGCTTTGCTTGGATGTTTCATCCCACATCACCGTTGTATAGATAACGCAATTCACTCTAAAGCAGGAGTACAATTAAGACAAGAGTGTTTTGATATTATGCAAAAGCAGGGAGAATATGAAAAAACAGGACAAGCAAAACTGACAAGTGGTTATAATTTACCAGCAAAGTATGTATTACACACGGTAGGTCCGATAATTTACGATAAGGTAGAAGAAAGCGATAAAGAATTGCTTGCATCATGTTATAGAAATTGTTTAGAACTTGCAGTAAAAAATGGTATAAAGTCTGTTGCGTTTTGTTGTATAAGTACGGGAGAATTTCGTTTTCCTAATGAACTAGCTGCAGAAATAGCAGTATCAACGGTGAGAACATTCATTAAAAACCATCCTGAAAGTGAAATCAAGGTAGTATTTAATGTTTTTAAAGACAGTGATTTTAATATTTATAGAAAAATTTTAGATTAAGACTTTACTGATAAAATAGCGAGTAGATATATTAAAGATTCACAATTTGTGAGTCTTTTTTTTTGACAAAAATGAGATTTAATTTTATAATAGTTCTAAATAGAACGATTAAAAAAGAGAGAAGAAAAATGAATTTTTGGGATCAACATAAAACAATCACTTGTTATTATGCGATGCTTACTAAATCTGTTTGTGATAAATTCAATCTAACCCAGATGGAGTATGCTATATTGATGTTTTTGTATAATAATCCGCAGTACAATACGGCTGCTGATATAGTGAGGGAACGTAAGTCTACAAAATCACATGTATCAACTACGCTAAAATTACTGGAAGATAATGGCTTAGTTATGAAAAAACAGAGTGCAGATAATAAGAAACGAATAGAAATAGTATTGTTAGAACCAGCGCAAGAAATAATTCAAGCAGGGCTTAATGTACAAAAAGAATTTATCCAAAATATGTTTCAAGGACTTACAGACGAAGAAATGGCTATTTGGAAAAATATTTTTGTTAAGATGTGTAATAATGCCGAAAAATGTTTACAGGATAGATAAGAATGGAGATGAAACCATGTTTAGTGTAAAAAAGAGAACTCTTTTGTTAATAGCAGGAATAGTATGGTTTTTAGTGGGATTTAATGTAGCGAGATTAGGATTTTTATCATATTTTATGATAAAACCTCAGTGGTATTTCTATATATTCTCTATAATAGTTTTTGCTTTATTTGCGAAAATGTTTTTTAAAATGAGTATGAATCATACTGAAAGGATAGTTTCGTATGAAGATTACAGACCATTTTGGCACTTTTTCGATTTAAAGGCGTATATTATTATGACTTGTATGATGAGTATGGGAATAGGTTTTAGAATAATGGGGATTTTCCCAGATAGTTTTGTTGCATATTTTTACTCTGGACTTGGTTGTGCGTTAGCATTAGCTGGGGTGTTGTTCTTTAGAAATTATCTTTGTTATGCAGAAATAGTGAAAAAACAACTACGAGATTTTAACAATATTGATTATAGTTGATTAAGGAAGTTTTTAATAATTTTTAAAAAGACTCGCAAATTTTGTGAGTCTTTTTTCTAAATTATACTTATTCATCTTTTGCGAAAAATTCAGTTGCACGAACAGCGCGCTTCCAACCTTTGTATAATTTTTCACGTTCATTCTCTTTCATGGCTGGAACAAATAATTTTCCAGCAGAGTTAAGGTTTTTAATTTCTTCAAGGTTTTTCCAATATCCAGTTGCTAGTCCAGCAAAGAATGCAGCCCCAAGAGCTGTTGTTTCTAGATTTTCTGCGCGGGCAATTTTCACTCCTAATATGTCAGATTGGAATTGTAGCAGGTAGTTGTTATGTGCAGCCCCACCATCTACTTTTAGTAGTGGGATTTCAACATTGGCATCTATTTTCATTGTATCAATAATATCGCGTACTTGATAAGCAATAGATTGTAATGTTGCTTTTATTAAATCTTCTTTTGTTGTAGCACGAGTTAATCCGAAAATTGTTCCACGAGCTTCTGGATTCCAATACGGAGCACCTAAACCTGTAAATGCAGGGACAAGATAAACATCATTATTGTTAGAAGAATTGTAAGCTAGTTCTTCGGTTTCTGACGATTTTTTTATAAGGCGCAAGCCATCTCGTAACCATTGAATAGCACTTCCTGCGATAAAGATAGAGCCTTCTAATGCATAGTAGATTTTTCCATTAATACCATATCCGATAGTTGTCAGTAGATTATTTTTTGAAAGTTGCATACTTTCACCGATATTCATAATAATAAATGAACCAGTGCCGTAGGTATTTTTAATCATACCTTTATCAAAGGCAAGCTGTCCAAATAATGCTGCTTGTTGGTCGCCGGCTAAACCGCTGATTTTAACTTCTCCGCCGTAAAAGTGATAATCAGTAGTAGTCCCATAAATTTCAGAATTAGATTTCACCTCAGGTAGCATAATTTCTGGAATATTTAGTAGGTCTAAAATTTCTTTATCCCAAGTTAAGTTTTGAATATTAAATAACATAGTACGAGCTGCATTAGTGTAGTCTGTAACATGAGTTTTTCCACCTGTAAGCTTCCAAACTAACCAGGTATCTATTGTCCCAAATAATAATTCTCCTTTTTCTGCACGCTCTTGCGCACCTACTACATGGTCTAGAATCCAACGGACTTTCGTTGCTGAGAAGTACGCATCAACAACAAGACCAGTTTTTTTATGTATTAAATCTTTATACCCATCTTTAACCAATTTTTCAGCGATAGGAGCACTTTGGCGTGATTGCCAAACTATTGCATTGTAGATAGGCTCGCCAGTTTGTTTATCCCAAACAACAGTTGTTTCACGTTGATTGGTAATACCGATGCTGTCTATTTGTGTCGGTTTAATTCCGCTTTCGATAAATACTTCCGCGATAATGGATTGAACTGAGTTCCAAATAGCATTTGCATCATGTTCTACCCATCCAGATTGCGGGAAAATCTGCGGGAATTCCTTTTGACTACTTGCGACTATTTCTGCTTGCTTATTAAATATTATCGCTCTTGAGCTTGTTGTACCCTGATCTATTGCCATTATATATTTTTTCATATCACACCTCGAAAATCTTTTTCATTCTAATTATATCATTTTTATAGAAAAAATCTCTAGTTTCTCAATAATAAATTCTACCCTAATCTTTCCTTAGCAAATAACTAGCGATTTTTCTTATTTTCTTATAAAATAGATAGTAATATTATAGATAGTAATATTATAGAGGGCTTTTAAGGGCTGATATAAAGTTTGATTGAATCGAGAAAAATACAAGGAGAAAAAATGAATTCTTTACATACATCATTAGCTAAGTTATTAGCGAAATTAGAAAGCAAGCAAGTTTTAACAAAAAGCAATACAAATATAGAAAAGTTCAAAGTAGAAGAATTGGCAAGTTATATTCGTGATCTTTTCGCAAAGGAATATCCGGAAATAGAAATAAGAAGACTATTAGAAAAAGTACATTATGCCAATACATATGAGGATAAAGTGTTAAAAGAAATTGCGTTTTTAGTTGATGAAATTAGCGAATATATGTTTAAATTAGAAGTAGCTAATCGTGATTTTGTAGTAGGATATTTTAACACACTTATTATTGATCCAAATATTGAACCAACAGAATATAATTTTGTTTTGATGGAAGTTAATAGCCTAATTGAAAATAGTTTTGTTGAAGTGCCTGAAGAGGAATAAAGATGAAAATTTTAATACCAACAGCGAAAGAATTGAATAAAAAAGCACGCGAAGTAAACGAAGGACTTTTAGGTGAGAAAACAAAAAACATTATTGACGAATTTGCTGATAAAAAGCCAGAAGAACTTGCTAAAATATACAAAATAAAAGAAGACAAAGCTCAGGAAGAGTATGTACGTTGGCAAAATTTAGCAAACCACAGTGCAAAATCTTATAAAGCGTTGGAACTTTTTAATGGTTTAATGTACCGAAATATTAGTCGTGATGATTTTAACGATGAAGATAAAGATTATATAAAGAAAAATGTGTACATCACAACTGCTCTTTACGGGGTTATAAATGCCTATGAGGCAATTCATGAACATCGTCTTGATTTTCTACAAAATGTAAAAATTAAAGAGAGTTCTTTAAAAAATTTTTGGCGTGAAAATTATGATAGAAGTGTAGAAAATGATGAGGTTATTATTTCATTATTATCAAGTGAATTTGAGGAAGTTTTTTCAAAAATTATACGCGATAAATTTATTAAGATTACCTTTATGGAAGAAAAAAATGGTAATCTAAAAACACACTCGACTATATCTAAAAAGGCGCGTGGTAAATTTTTGAGTGAAATAATAAAAAGAAAGATTAGTGATATAAGAGAATTAGAAACTATAAAATTTGATGATTTTGAATACAAATCTGAGCTTTCGGATAAAAATAATTTGGTATTTGTAGCCAAAAGATAAAAGTTCAGATAAGGAAAAATTTGAATAAAAAGAAAAGAACAGGGGAATAGTATAAATGAAACGAGAAATAGATACGAAGAAGCTTTATTATGGTTTTCCAGTTATTTTAATTGGGTACAAGGATCCTAAATGGCGTTATAATGTGACGACATCAAGTTCGTCATATTCTTTAGGAGATATGATAACTATTGGAATTAGAACTAATAGCAATGCAGAGAAGAATATGAAAGAATATAAAGAATTTACAGTAAATATACCTTGTCAGGAAATTTTGAACAAAGTAGAGATTGCTGGTTTTCATCCAGGTCAAAATAAAATAGGAATGGCGGATATAACTTATGATTTAGGGAAATATGTTGATGCGCCAATATTAGATGAATGTATTTTATCTATTGAGTGCGAAGTTGAACATATAGTTGAGTATGGAGGATATACTAACTTTGTTGCTAGTATTAAGCGTCGTGTGGTAGAAGAAAGTGTTATCGATGAAGAAGGTAAACTAAAAGGAGTAGAGTTTAATCCTATTTACTTCGTTGGTGACGAATATCAAAGAGTATATCGATATTTTAATGATGAAAGTAGGAATTTAGGAGATAATATTGGTTGTTCAGCAGAAGATGATGGTCCGACATGCGGTTAATCATAAGTAATCTACTAATTTAGTTGAGGTTTTATTTATAATGCTAGAGCATAATAATTTTTAGAAGAAAGGAGGATTTTTATGGCTTATTATAATTTGCAAGTTCATAGTGCATACGATTTGCTGAATAGTACGATAAAGTACAAAGAATTGTTTGAGAAGCTAAAGAGTGACAACCAAGATTCGGTAGTAATAGTCGATCCTAATATGTACGGAGCGATAAAGGCTTATAAAGAAGCTAAAAAGACTGGAATAAGTTTAATTTCGGGGTTAGAAGTTAAATTAGGGTATGGTATTAGTTTTTTAACTTTTAATATTTTATGTAAAAATGAAAGAATGTTCCATAAATTATTTGAGTTATCAACTCGCTTTTTGAACGAGGAAGAGTTATCGTTAGAAGCTTTTTTAGCGGAGATGAAAGATTTTAAGGATGATTTTGTTCTTATTGTTACTAGTGAATTAAGAGACAGTATAGAATTTAGTTATCTTCAAGAACAGTTAATCGGATATGATTTTTATTTTGGTTTTAATGAAAAATTTAATTACAGTATTTATACATATTATGATAATATCGTTTATACAAAACCAAGTTATTATTTAAATAAAGACCACTATCAACAAGTAGTTGTAGCGCGGGCTATAAGAGATAATACTAAGTTGAATATAAGAGAATTAACGACAACTATTGGAGATCATTTTGTACGTAGCGTACAAGATTTTTCTTTACTTTTAGAGTCAGATAATGAAGAGTATATTTTTACGCTTCAAAAATCTCTAGATAATCAGCAAAAAATAATAGATAAATGTCGTTATGAATTGGAATTTTCGGGTTATCATCTTCCTAAATATATTTACGGAGAGCATGAAGATGTTTTTGCGAAAATGTCTGCTAAGGACTATCTTCGATACTTAGTTCAAAAAGGAGCTAAGGAAAAGCTTGTTGGAAAAGATTATTATGTGTACAAAAAGCGTTATGAGTATGAGCTTAAGATTATTGATGATATGGGCTTTAACGACTATTTCTTGATTGTTTATGATTTTGTTAAATATGCAAAAGACAACGGGATTTTGGTTGGAGCAGGACGTGGTAGTGCAGCAGGAAGTTTGGTTTGTTATTTACTAAATATTACCGAAGCTGATCCACTTGAATATAATCTGCTTTTCGAACGTTTCTTAAACAAAGAGCGTATTTCGATGCCGGATATCGATATTGACTTCCAGGATACGCGTCGTGATGAAGTGATAAAGTATGTTGAAGGAAAATACGGAGAAGACAAGGTTGCACAAATTATTACCTTTACAACGTTTCAATCGAAGAGTGCTGCTAGAGAAACGGCAAGGATACTCCAGTTTAATGAAGAGGATTTGAAGTTTATCAGCAGTAATGTAAGTTCTACAAGAACATTAACAGAATGCTATGAAGTATCAGAAAATCTTAGAAATTTTGTTAATAAAAGTGATTTGAATCGCCGCTGGTTTTCTATTGCGCTGAGTTTGGAAGAATTGCCGAAAAATCCTTCGGTTCACGCAGCGGGTATAGTAATAAGTGATGATAAACCGCTGATTAAACATACGCCATTGGCTGCTTCAAATGTAACAAAATATTTAACACAGTGGACTATGGATGATGTCGAAAGTGTAGGACTTTTGAAGATAGACTTTTTAGGAATTCGTTATTTAACGATGGTTTCAAATATAGTTGAGCAAATTAAAAAAGAAAATCCTAGTTTTGATATAACAAAAATTAATTATGTTGATCAAAAAGTATATAATTTATTTACACAAGGGAGAACGGAAGGTATTTTCCAGTTTGAATCAAGCGGGATGAAAGAAAAACTTCGTCTACTTCGCCCAACAGAATTCAATGATATAGTTGCGATGAACGCTCTTTATCGTCCAGGACCTATGGCGCAGATAGAGACTTATGTTCGTAGAAAACATGGTGAAGAAAAAGTTGTTTATCCACATCCTCATTTAGAAAAAATATTGAGAGAAACTTATGGGGTTATCGTTTATCAAGAGCAAATTATGCTTATTGCGGTGAACTTCGCTCGTATGTCGCTGAATGAAGCCGATAATATGCGTCGAGCGGTGAGCAAAAAGAAAAAAGAAGATTTGGAATATTACGGTCGAATCTTTATAGAGAAAAGTGTAGCTGCAGGCTATGACCTTAATATCGCGAAAAAACTTTTTGATTTAATAGTAACATTTGCTAATTATGGATTTAATAAGAGTCACGCGGTTGTTTATAGTATGCTTGCTTATCGTTTAGCGTATTTGAAAGTTTATTATACGAAGTATTTTATGACAGCTCTTCTAAATAACGTAATTAGTAGCGAAAAGAAAATTAATGAGTATAAACAAGAATTGAATAATCTAGGGATTACCTTGGCTAAGCCAGATGTCAATGTTAGTTTAAGTGATTTTAGCGTTTATAAGCAGGATATTGTTTTTGCATTAACGGCGATAAAAAATGTTGGTTATCGCAGTAGTTATGAGATTGTTCAAGATCGACTTAATTTTGGGAAATATCAAGATATAGATGATTTCTTAAAACGTATGAATAAAAAAGTTGACTATCAAGCAGCACAGTCATTAGTTAAGGCTGGAGCATTGGATACTTTTGGTTACAATCGTGCAACTCTTATGAAAAAAGTTAAAGATTACTACGAAGATGACCGTAAGTATATAAATAATGTAAGAGTAGCCTTATCAGCAGAATCAGGCTTAACTTTGAAGGTTGAGGAGATAGAAGATTACCCAATTGCTGAAAAAATTCAAATGGAAAAAGAAGTAACTGGTACATATTTCTTGAAGCATCCAGTTCAAGTAGAAAAAGAAAAATATGCTTATTTACCCCTTCGATACATTGGGCGTGATGTAAGTGATAGTTATGTTGAGGTTATTACAAAAAAAGAGATAAAAACCAAAAAAGGTGAATATATGGCCTTTTTGACTGTTAATGATGGCAAGAATGACTATGATGTTACGGTGTTTCCAAGTGTCTACAAATATGCAACTGGATTTATAAAGGTTGGAGAATTTTCTGTTATGACGTTGAAAAAACAAATTCGTAACAATAGAGAACAATATATTTTAGAAAAGATAGCAAGTTTAAAAAATTATAATGAATACTGTTTAAATAATATAAAAATAATTTATACCATCGAAAGTAAGGAAGTATTAGAATTATTACAAGAGTATAAGGTTGAAAATTCTGGCGTAGAAGTGGTATTATTCCAAAATAATAATACAGATAAAGCACGAAAATTTCACATAGGAAACGAACAGATTTTTGTTCAAAAATTTTTGAATAAATTCCCTGGAAAACGCATTAAAATAGAATATTCGAAGAAATAAGAAAAAAAGAAAACAAAAAACAAACATTACAATTTTTTCGCTAGAAAAAAACTATAAAATATGATATTGTGGATAAGTAAATTAAAAAATATTAGTAATTAAATTAAATCGAAAGAAGGTAAAACTAAATGAAAAAAATCGCAGTTTTGACAAGTGGTGGAGATGCACCGGGAATGAACGCAGCGGTACGTGCGGTTGTAAGAACAGCAATCTATAATGGTTTAGAAGTTTACGGAGTGTATCAAGGGTACAAAGGTTTAGTAGAAAATAATATTAAAAAATTAGAAGTTGGAGATGTAGGTAACATCATTAACCGTGGTGGAACAATGCTTTATTCAGCACGTCTACCAGAGTTTGCTAATCCAGAAGTAAGAAAGATTGCTATTAAAAACTTAGAAGCATTAGGTATCGATGGTCTAGTGGTAATCGGTGGTGATGGGTCATACCGTGGGGCAATGGCCTTAAGTAATGAGATGAACATCAAGACAGTGGGTGTTCCGGGAACAATTGACAACGATATTTGTTGTACGGATTACACAATAGGATTTGATACAGCGCTTAACACAATTGTGGATGCGATAGACAAAGTTCGTGATACTGCATCAAGTCATGAGCGTGCATTTATTATTGAAGTAATGGGGCGTAATGCAGGAGACTTAGCGTTATATGCTGGTATTGCAGGAGGAAGTGAGAGTCTACTTATTCCTGAGAAAAAAGAAGATCTTGAAGAAGTAGTTTCTCGTATTAAAGCAGGAGAAAGTCGTGGGAAAAGACACTCAATTATTGTCCTTGCTGAAGGAGTAATGGGTGGTCAAGAGTTAGCAGATAAACTTCAAGAACTTACCGGAGAAAAAGTTCGTGCGACTATTTTAGGGCACATCCAACGTGGAGGAACTCCATCAGCACAAGATAGAGTACTAGCATCGCGTTTTGGGAACTATGCAGTTCAACTTTTATTAGCAGGTAAGTCTGGACGAGCTGTAGGTATTCAAAACAATAAACTTGTAAGTACTAAGTTCCAAGACGTATTTAGTGATGTTCATAATGTTGATTTATCAATGTATGATGTATCAAAACAACTTTCAATCTAAACATTTCATTTGAAAACATTTTTTTGCATGAAAACGTTGATGTTTCAAGAAAAAGTTTGAAAATAAAATGAAAATACGTTAAAATAATAGGGTAAAGATAAAACTAAGAGGTAAATTAAACTATGATACAGAAAAAAACTAAAATAATTTGTACAATTGGACCTAAATCAGAATCAAAAGAAAGACTTACGGAAATGGTTGAGTTAGGAATGAACGTTTGTCGTCTTAACTTCTCACATGGAGACTATTCTGAGCATGGTGCACGTATCCAAACGATTAAAGAAGTAAGAGAAGAGACTGGAACAAATTTAGCAATCTTATTAGATACTAAAGGGCCAGAAATCAGAACACACAACATGGAAAATGATGCGATTATCTTAGAAACAGGTAACGATGTTATCGTATCTATGACAGAAGTATTAGGAACTCCTGAAAAATTCTCTATTACTTACGGAGAATTAGTACATGATGTAAAAGCTGGAGATACTATTTTATTAGATGATGGTCTAATAGGATTAACAGTTAATTCTGTTGATACAGAAGCAGGATTGATCTACACTACTGTTCAAAATGGTGGAGTGCTTAAAAATAAAAAGGGAGTTAATGTTCCAGGTGTTTCTACTAAATTACCAGGTATTACTCCAAAAGATGAAGAAGATATTCGTTTCGGATGTAAACAAGACATTGACTTTGTTGCTGCGTCATTCGTTCGTACTAAAGAAAATGTGTTAGAAGTTCGCCGTATTCTTAAAGAAGAAGGATGTGAACACGTTCAAATCGTTCCTAAAATCGAATGTCAAGAAGCTATCGATAATATTGATGAAATCATCGAAGTATCAGATGGTATTATGATTGCTCGTGGGGACCTTGGGGTAGAAGTTCCAGCAGAAGAAGTACCTATTATGCAAAAATCTATTATTGCTAAATGTAATGCAGCAGGCAAATTTGTAATTACGGCTACTCAAATGTTAGACTCAATGCAAAAAAATCCACGTCCAACACGTGCTGAGGTATCAGACGTAGCGAATGCAATTTATGATGGAACTGATGCAATCATGTTATCAGGAGAGTCAGCAGCAGGAGCTTATCCAATTGAATCAGTTCGTACAATGGCAACTATAGCTAAACGTACAGAAGAAATGCAAGATTACTCTCGTATTCTTAAAGACCGTTCAAGAAAAATTGTATCAAAAGATATTACAAATGCGATTGGGGTATCAGTTGGGTACACTGCATTAAATTTAGATTTACACACTATTGTAACTTATACTGAGTCAGGCCAAACAGCAAGATTAATTTCTAAATACCGTCCTAATGCTGCTATTTTAGCAGTAACTCCAAGTGAAAAAGTAGCTCGTGGGTTAAGTCTAGTTTGGGGTGTAGATGCTAAAGTATCAGCACAAGTAACTTCAACTGACGAAATGTTAGACACGGCAAAAGAAATTGCTGAAACTTCAGGGTATGCTAAAAAAGGTGATGCTATCGTAATTACTGGTGGTATCCCAGTAAATACTTCAAGAAGTAATGTAGGTTCTACGAACTTCTTAAAAGTTTCTGTAGTAGACTAATAAAAAAGGCTAGAAAGTCAACTGACTTTCTAGCCTTTTAAAATTAAGAAAAAGTAGCCATAAAGGCTACTTTTCCCTTATGTGGCACAAAATAAAATTTAGGGGAAATTATTATTTTGCACTAGACTAAAACTTGAATGCTTTAGTATTAAATTAAAAGTTTTATTTTGATATTCAGCATCCAAAAAGAAATATATAACTATAACTAGTATAGTTATAAGAAGGGAAGCTAAAAAATCAACAGTTATAAGAACAATCTGAAGGATTGTATGATTTATATAGATGTACCCTAATTATCTATAAAGCTCATATAATGATTATCATAGGTATTAGCAGATTACCAAGAATTTGTAATTTTTGTATAACTACTTTTTTGGTTATTTCAGTAATACATATTTTAGTAGTAATCGATATTAAATGTAACAAACAGTATAATTGGAAATAAATAAAAATAATATTAATTATACTAAAATATTTTAATGATAAGATTACCTTAGTAACTGTTTACAGTTTAATTGTATCAAAATGTTGGATATTGTCAAATGATAGCCGAAAAGCAAGCTATATTTTATGAAATATTTTTCAAAAAAGAAGTAGAATAGATGTGTTTATTTGATAACAGTATAAAAAATGGGATGTGCTTAACGCTATCCCATTTTTTATATTTTTATTAATTATCTATTTACAATATTAGGTGAATCACCAGTAGATATTACTTCAGTTGCTGCATTTAGTGCACCTTCAACAAGGTTTTTAACCGCTGTTTCTGTGTAAAAAGCAGTATGAGGAGTATAAATAATATCATCTCTATCGATTAATTCTTGCATCACTTTGTCATCAAACTCTTTGTTTGAGAAATCTTTAGGTACATAGTTTCCTTCGTTTTCATACACGTCAAGGCTTGCTCCTAATAGTTTTCCGCTATCTAAGGCACGGATAACAGCTTTAGTATCAACAAGAACTCCGCGAGCAGCGTTAGCAAAGATAGCACCATCTTTCATTTTGCTGAAGAATTCATCGTTTACCATATGAGTATATTCTTTAGTGGCAGGAACGTGGATAGTAACTACATCAGATTGAGCTAATAATTCATCGATGCTATCTACATACTCAAGTACTTCACGAGCAGCATCTGATGGATATAAGTCATATCCGATAACACGACAGCCTAAACCTTTGAATAATGTCGCTGATTGGCGTCCGATGTTTCCTGTACCAAGGACACCGACAGTAAGTGTTCTAAGTTCTCTTGAAATAATATTTTTATTCCAAGTAAAATCGTGCTTCTCTACATTATTAAGAATTTTTTTAATGTTTCTACTAATATATAAAACCGTTGTAACTACGTGTTCTGCAATTGCATTAGGAGAGTAGCGTGGAACGTTTGTCATACTTATTCCCAATTCACGCATATATTTTATATCATGGATATCAAACCCAGCCATTCTGTTTGCTATTACTTTAACACCTTGTTCTTTAGCATAGTCATAAACTTCTTTAGCGAATGGTCTATTTTGGAACATGACGATACCTTGTTTGCCATCGATTAAATGTTTTGTTTCTAGTTGAAGCTCCCCTTCGTGCAAGTCAACTTCTACATCTGGATGTTCTTTTAACCAAGCATCAACAAATGGTCTTTCGTCTTCTCTTAAATTGAATAGTGCTAATTTCATAATGTAAACTCCTTTTAATTTTATATTCTAGATGAATATTAGATTAGAATATTGTAACAAATAGATAATTAAGAACATCTAATATTCAGCTAGCACACAATTTACTCAAAAAGCGCAACATATGTAATCGCTTTCCTACAACCCTTATTTTAACAGAAAAATCCATGGTGTCAATAAGGTAAAAAATATAATACAGAAAATATATTTAACAAACAGAATACTCTATGAACACTTATATAAAGTAGATTGAATGAAAATATCTAATGAAAACTTAATATTTTTCAATTGGATATTGAGATGGATTATGCTAAACCATAAAGATAACTTACAACTATATAAATATAATTTTATTTAATTAAAATATAATTATAA
>ERZ773055.103-NODE-103-length-56626-cov-14.693977_pt1 | contig 56626 bp, 47 predicted proteins | sample MGYA00580515_ERZ773055 | MGnify/ENA primary metagenome ERZ773055 (study PRJEB29015, sample SAMEA2737993) | human oral metagenome | biome: human oral; feature: human-associated habitat; material: dental | place: China | collected 2064 ...
GATTTTCGCGCGAAATTCCTGCAAAACTGGAAACGATGAGGAAATTTCCTTTGCAATAAAGGGAAAAGGCGAGAAGTGTCGAAAGAAATGAATGGTATACGGTTAGACGTATGCGCGATTTTTGTTCTATCTTCGGGAGGAATATCATGGATGCAAATATGATGAATGCCCTTTATACATACGGCCCTTTGATCTTCATGGTGCTCGTCATCTACTTTTTGATCATCCGGCCGCAGCGCAAGGAGCAGAAGCGCCGCAAGGAGATGCTCGACGGACTCAGGCGCGGCAATCGCGTCGTGACGATTGGCGGCATTTACGGCACGCTGACCGAGGTGCACGATACGATGGTCAAGATGAAGATCGCCGAGCATGTGGAGATCGAGGTGTCGCGTGCGTCCATCCATGCGAATGTCACGGATGGCGGGGCGCAGGAGAAATCCTGACGCATGACATCCGAAGAGATTTTGCAGGCGAAGAAGCGCCTGCGGCAAGAGGCCTTGAAGCGGCGCGGCAGCCTTTCAGAGCAGACGAACTGGGTGTTCAGCGAGGCCATAGAAGCTAGACTGATGTCGCTCGATGTTTGCCGTGAGGCTGGGACAGTCTTCGCCTTCGCCGCGATGTCGGACGAGGTGCAGCTCTACAGCTTCATGGAAAAGGCGCTGGCCGAGGGAAAGCGCGTTGCCGTGCCGCTTATCGTCGGCAAGGGCGTCATGGAGGCGGTGCGCGTGCGTGCGCTTTCCGACCTCGTGCCGGGAGCGTTTGACATCCCGACCGTGCGTGAAGAGCGGCGCGAGATCGTCGATCCAAAGAGCCTTGACTGCGTGCTCGTGCCTGGCGCGGCATTTTCGCGCGACGGGGCGCGGCTCGGCCTTGGTGCGGGCTTCTATGATCGCTTCCTGGGCGAGAAGGCGCCGCAGGCGCAGCGAATCGCCGTGGCATTTTCTTGTCAGATCATGGACGAGGTTCCCCGAGAGGCGCATGACGTCATGATGCACGCGATTGTTACGGAGAACGAAACTATACTTTGCAGGTGAGAAGCATTGATGAAGATAAAAGTGGGCATGGCGAAGATCAACAAGTATGCGATGCAGCATTGCGGTGATAGCTTCGACATCATTGAGCGGCCTTACGGCGGACTTTCCGCCGTCATCGCCGACGGGCAGGGAAACGGGCTGGCGGCGCATCATACGAGCAGTTGGGTAGTGAACAAGGCGTCTTCCTTGATCGCTGACGGCGCCCGCGACGGTGCTGTCGCACGCGCCGTGCACGATTACCTCTACGCGATGAAGGACAAGAAGGTGTCGTGCACGCTGACGCTCCTGAGCGCCGATTTGGAATCGGAAACGGTCGTCATCAGCCGCAATTCCAACTGTCCGACGATTGTCAAGACGGACGAGTACCTGACGATCTACGACGACGAGGTCTCGCCGATCGGCGTCAACCGCCACATGAAGCCCCTCGTTTATGAACTGCCGTTCGCCCCGGGCATGATCGTCGTCTCTTTCACGGACGGCATCGCGCACGCAGGAAAGAAGTACGACGGCGCGTCGATGGATATGAAGAAGATTCTCGCCATCATCGAGGATAATGCACCTGAGGACTGCGACTTCATCGCCAAGAGCATCTTGGAATACGCGCTCTCCTTGGACAAGGACAAGGCGGGAGACGATATGACGGTCGTCGTCATGGGCATAGCGGAAGCCGCAGCCGATGCGCCGAAGATCGAGCAGCTTTCCGCTTCGTATCCGTTCTAGTAGTAGCCGTTCCAGTAGAATGAAGCCATTGCGCTTCCAAAGGAGAAAGCTATGCGAATTGCTGTTGTCGGCGTCTGTGCGTCGGGCAAGACGACGCTCGTGCAGGGCCTGAAGGATGCGGGCTTTGACGCATACAACGTGGCGCAGGAGCATTCGTGCATCCGCGCCTTTTGGAACAAGCACCACCCCGACATCCTCGTGATGATCGACGCGACGCTTCCTGCAATCAAGAAGCGCCGCCGCGTCTCGTGGACGGAGGAGCGTCTTGTCGTGCAGCACGAGCGATTGCGCGACGCGCGGGAACATGCTGACCTCTATCTGCAGACGGACGATCTTTCGGCGGCGGAGGTCTTGGAGACGGTCGTCGCATTCCTGCGTGAAAAAGGGGCTTGAACCGTGTCTTTTGCGCCTTGCGCTTGAGTGCGGAAGAATAATATGTATCAGAGGAGATGGGAAGATTTGAGACAGGACGCTTTACTGAAGCTCATCGCGGTCATCGCGGTGATCGTCGGCGTTTTTTTCGCCTTCGTCTCGCCGTTGGCAAATTCCATACGCCAAGGCCTTGACCTGCAGGGCGGCACGCATGTCGTGCTCGAAGCGGTCGATACGCCGGAAGCGCAGGTCAACGACGATGCGATGCAGCGCGTCGTCAAAATCATGGAGAAGCGTGTCAACGAGCTTGGCCTGACCGAGCCGCTGATTCAGCGCCAAGGCGAGCGCCGCATCATCATCGAATTGCCGGGCATCAAGGATCCCGATTCTGCGATTAAGACGATCGGCAAGACGGCGATGCTCGAATTCAAGGACGAGGATGGAAATACCGTCATGACGGGCACGGACCTGAAGAACGCGCAGGACGCCCGCAACCAGCAGAATCAATATGTGGTCAACTTGGAGTTCTCCGACGAGGGCGCGAAGAAGTTCGCCGATCTGACGACGAAGAACGTCGGCCGCCGCATTGCCATCCTGCTCGACGGAGAAGTCTTGACGAACCCGAACGTGCGCGAGCCAATCACGGGCGGCAGGGCTGAGATCACGGGACAGGAGAGCCAGGAAGAGGCGCATCGCATAGCAATGCTTCTGAGAAGCGGCGCACTTCCTGTCAAGGTCAATATCATTGAGACGCGCACGGTCGGGCCGACGCTCGGACAGGACTCGAAGGACAAGAGCGAGTTCGCTTTTGTCATCGGTATTTCCGCCGTCCTCGTGTTCATGGTACTCTTCTATCGCCTTTCTGGTCTCATCGCCGATCTCAGCCTCATGGCCTACGTCATCCTGCTGCTCTTCCTCTTGAAGATGCTCGATGCGACCTTGACGCTGCCGGGCGTCGCGGGCATCATCCTGTCCATCGGCATGGCGGTCGATGCGAACGTGCTGATTTTCGAGCACTTCAAGGAAGAATTCCGCTTGGGCAAGACGCTGCGTCTTTCGATGGAAGCGGGCTTCAAGCGCGCTTTCACGACGATCTTCGATTCGAACATCACGACGATCATCGCGGCGCTCGTACTGTTCTTCTTCGGCACGGGAACAATCAAGGGTTTTGCTATCACGCTCGGACTCGGCGTCGTGCTCAGCATGCTGACGGCAATCACGCTGACGCAGTACATGCTGAAGCTCCTCATCGCCTCGAATATTTGCAAGAATCCTGCCGTCTACGGTGCGACGGGATTGACTGGCGGAAGCGGGGTGAAGAAAGATGCATAAGTTCGACATTGTAAAGCGCACAAAAATTTGGTTCATCCTCTCCCTGTGCGTCATTCTGCCTGGCATTTTCAGCATGTGTACGCAGGGCTTCAACCTCGGCATCGATTTCACGGGCGGTACGATCATCGAGCTGCGCTTCCAGAAGGAAGTGACCTTGGCGGATGTGCGCGGCGTCCTGCGCGAGTACGGGCTCGACAACAGCACGATCCAGTTCTCGGGCGATGCGGCGAATGCCGAAGCTGCGCCCACGGTCATGGTGCGAAGCGTCGACCTTGAGGAAGAGGAGCGCAAGGCCGTGATGGCGTCGCTCAAGCAGCAGCTCGGCGACTACGACGTGCTGCGCGAGGAGAAAGTCGGCGCGACGATGGGATCGGAGCTTATCATGAACGCCCTTTGGGCGCTCGCGCTCTCGTGGGTCATGATCGTGCTCTACGTCTCGTACCGCTTCGAGTTCAAGTTCGGCATTTCCTCCATTTTGGCCTTGGTTCACGACATCCTCATCGTCCTGAGCGTCTTCTCCTTGACGCAGCGGCCGATTGATTCTTCGTTCGTCGCGGCGCTCCTGACGATTGTCGGCTACTCGATTAACGATACCATCGTCATCTTCGACCGCATCCGCGAGAATCTGAAGCTGCACTTTAGGCGCGGCGGCGACATCAACGAGCTTGTCAATACGAGCATCTATCAGACGCTGACGCGCTCGATTTACACGGTATGCACCGTGCTCTTCACGACGTTCGCGCTCTACTGGTTCGGCGGCGATACGACGAAGGACTTCTCGTTCGCCCTTCTCGTCGGTTTCTTTGCCGGCTGTTATTCGTCCATCTTCATTGCAAGCCCCATCTGGGTCGCTCTGCGCAATTTCTCGGAGAAGCGCCGCAGGGCGGGCAGTGCAGCTGCAGCGAAGTGACCGTTGTTCATAATTTGCGCGGCGGAACGCCAAACTGATGAAAGGGCTGTGCACAGGCCGAAAGGTCTGTGCAGCAGCCCCTTTTATGTAGGTTGCTCCATCAGCGACAGATAGGAGGAGGACAATGGAGAAAGAATGGTCGCTCTTGCCTGATACATCGGCGAGAGCTGTGGAATTTTCCCAGCGCATCGGCACGACGCCCTTCACGGCGGCGCTTCTTCTGCATCGCGGCATCACATTGGACGAAGAGGCGCGAGCGTTCCTTCATCCGGAAAAGCAGCCGTTTCACGATCCGTTCTTGATGAGGGATATGGAAAAGGCCGTCTCGCGCATCGAGCAGGCGATCGAAGCGCAGGAGCGCATCGTCGTCTATGGCGATTACGACGTCGACGGCATCACGGCGACCTCGCTCCTCTGTCGCAATCTGCGTCAGCTCGGTGCGGCTGCAGACTACTTCATTCCGCATCGTCAAAAGGATGGCTACGGGCTGCACAAGGAAACGCTCGATGAGATTATCGCGGAGGGCGCCGAGCTCATCGTCACGGTGGACTGCGGCATCTCCGCCGTCGAGGAGGCGGCAGCGGCAAAAGACAAGGTCGATCTCATCATCACCGATCACCACCTGCCGGGCAAGGAACTGCCCAAGGCCCTCGCTGTCATCGATCCGCATCGTGCAGATTGCCCATATCCCGACAAGAACATCGCGGGCGTGGGTGTGGCGTTCAAGCTCTGCCAAGCGCTTTGGCAGAAAATGCGCGGCAAAGCTTTCACGGGCGATCTCGACATCGTCACCCTGGGCACGGTCGCCGACGTCGTGCCACTCCTCGGGGAGAATCGGAAGATCGTGCAGCAGGGTCTGCGCGTCTTGAAGAAATCGAAGCGCCCAGGTATTCAGGCGCTTCTCGCTGTGACGGAACTCCAAGAGAAGGAGATTACGGCCGGACATATCGGCTTCGTGCTCGCGCCGCGGCTCAATGCGGCGGGACGCCTGGCGTCCGCTCTGCGCGGCGTCGAATTGCTCCTGACAGAGGACGGAGAGGAAGCGCAGGCGATTGCAGAGGAGCTTGACGCGGCGAATCGCGAGCGTCAGGCCGTGGAGCAGGAGATCCTGCAGGCGGCAGAAAAACAGATCGAGGAGATTGACGTCCAGCGAGCGCATGTGCTCGTGCTTCATGGAGAAGGTTGGCATCCCGGCGTCATCGGCATCGTGGCCTCACGCATCGTCGAGCGCTATTACCGTCCGACGGTCATCATCGCGGAAGAAGACGGCGTCGGCAAGGGGTCGTGCCGCAGCATACGCGGCTTCCACATGTTTGAAGCTCTTTCGGCCTGCAAGGAGCATCTTCTGGGCTTTGGCGGCCACGCGCAGGCGGCGGGGCTTTCACTTCGCTCGGAGGACATCGCTTCCTTCCGTGAAGCCATGGAGGCTTATGCGGCAAAGGTAATGACGGAAGAGGATTTCGTGCCGATTCTCGACATCGAGCTGGAGCTTGCACCCGAGAAGATTACGGAGCAGCTGATGACGGAGATCAAGCTTTTGGAGCCGTACGGCATGGGAAATCCCAAGCCGCTCTTTTCGACGCACGGTGTTCGAGGCAGCTATGCGCGGCAGATCGGCAAGAAGGGGCAGCATCTGAAGTTTGAGCTTGACTGCTTGGACGCGAGCATCGACGTTCTGGCTTGGGGCAAGGGCGAGGAGGCGCCGCTCGTCAATCGCGAGCGCATCGACATCGCGTATTTTCCCGAATACCATGTGTGGCGCGAGAAGCGCTCTCTGCAGCTCATGCTTGAAGATTTTCGTCCGGCACGCGCCGAGGCGAAGCATCCCGACCGTGACGCGCTGGCCTCGGTCTATCGCTTCCTGCTCGTACGTCAAAGAGCGGGCGAAGGTCTGCCGGCAGATGCGGAAAAGCTTCTGGCAGAGTATCTGCTTCATTTCCCTGCCATGGGAATCTTCACGTTTCAAAAAGCGCTGCAGATTTTTGAAGAACTCGGCGTCCTGCTGCCTGACGACGGACGATATGCGCTCTGCCCGCCGCAAGAGAAGCTTGACTTGCAGAAGTCGCGCATCTTTCGTGAAGGGAATCCGCTGTAAGATATCGCGCTTTGTTCAAGCCTTGCGCGATGGTGTATAATGTATAATATGAGATTAGAGTGGGCGAGCATGGATCGCTGCCCGTAGAATGCCGAGGAAAGCCGGGTGGATTGGAATGAGTGAAATGAGTCCCGTAACGATCGATATGATCTTGGAAGCGGTCAAGAGCTATCAGCCGAATGCGGACACCGACCTCATCCGAAGGGCGTACGAACTTGCGGATGCCGCACACAAGGGACAGAAGCGCGTTTCGGGTGAAGACTACATCATCCATCCGCTGGCCGTCGCGAAGATTTTGACGGATCTGCAGATCGACGACATCACGATCAGTGCGGCCATCCTGCATGATGTCGTGGAAGATACGACGCATACGCTCGACGAAATGCGCGAGCGCTTCGGCGATGAGGTCGCGATGCTCATCGACGGCGTGACGAAGCTCGGCAGGATTCAATATAAGTCGAAGGAAGAGCAGCAGCTCGAAAGCTATCGCAAGATGTTTCTCGCGATGGCGAAGGACATCCGCGTCATCATGATCAAGCTCGCCGACCGTCTGCACAACATGCGCACGCTCAAGTACATGCGCGAGGACAAGCAGAAGCGCATCGCGCGGGAGACCATCGAGATCTACGCGCCGCTCGCGAATCGCCTCGGCATATCGAACGTCAAGTGGGAACTTGAGGATCTGTGCCTGCGCTATCTCGAGCCCAAGGCGTACTACGATCTCGTCGAGAGCGTCAAGCAAAAGCGCCAGGAGCGTCAGGCATTCATCGACGAGGCGCACGAGCAAATCGTGGAAAAGCTTGAAGAGGCGCATATAACGGCAGAAATCCAGGGGCGTGCCAAGCATTTCTACAGCATCTACAAGAAGATGAAGCGCGATCAGAAGGACATCAGCGAGATCTACGATCTGTCGGCGCTGCGCGTGCTCGTCGACTCCGTCAAGGACTGCTATGGCGTGCTCGGCATCATCCATGCGATGTGGAAGCCGCTGCCTGGTCGCTTCAAAGACTACATTGCCATGCCGAAATCGAACGGCTACCAGTCCCTGCACACGACCGTAATCTGCCGCGGCTATCCGCTTGAGATTCAGATCCGCACGTTTGCCATGCACAAGGTTTCGGAATACGGTGTTGCCGCGCATTGGAAGTACAAGGAAGCGGGCAAGAGCGTCGGCGCGACGCGCGAATACGATCAGAAAATGTCGTGGCTGCGCCAGATGGTGAGCCTGCAGCATGAATTGGACGATCCGCGCGAATACTTCGAGGCTTTGAAGGTCGACGTTTTTTCCGACGAGGTCTTCGTCTTCACTCCTAAGGGCGATGTTGTCGATCTGCCCAAAGGATCGATTCCCATAGATTTCGCCTACCGCATCCATACGGAAGTCGGGCATCACTGCGTGGGCGCTAAGGTCAACGGCAAGATTGTGCCGTTGGAGTACAAGCTGAAGAACGGCGACATCGTTTCCATCATCACGAACAAGTCGAACAGTGGGCCGAGCCGTGACTGGCTCAACATCGTCGCGTCCTCGGAGACGCGCACGAAGATACGCTCGTGGTTCAAGAAGCAGCGCAAGGAAGAAAATATCGCGCGCGGCATGGACTTGATGGAGAAGGAGGCCAAGCATCTTGGCTATGCGCCGAAAGAGGTGCTGAAGCCCAAGCGCCTGGAACTTTTGGCGAAGAAGCTCAACATTCCGCAGGTGAACGACCTTCTCGCCGCCATCGGTTACGGCGGCATAACGGTCAACAGCATCCTCTCGAAGCTCATTGAGATGCACAAGCAGGATCTGCAGAAGGCGACGACGCCCGATATTTCCCACATGCTCAGCGAACTAAAGCAGCCGCTGAAGAACCGCAAGAAGAAGGCGAGCCACGGCATCCTCGTAGAAGGGGAGGGCGGCTTCCTCGTGCGTCTGGCACGCTGCTGCAATCCGATCCCAGGCGATCCAATCACGGGCTACATCACGCGAGGGCGCGGCGTTTCCGTGCATCGTTCGGATTGCCCAAATCTCTTGAACGATATGGATTTCTCGCGCGTCATCGAGGTCAACTGGGATGTCGGTCTTGACAAGGTGTATACGGTGCAGATTGAGGTTGTCTGCAACGATAAGACAGGAATGCTCGCAGAACTTTTCGCCCTGCCAGCTGAGATGAAGGTCAACATCACTTCGCTCACGGCGAAGGCGAATAAGTCGAACAAGACATCGCTCGTCACGATGGGGCTTGATGTGCGAAACTCGCAGCAGGTGGCGCAGATCATGACGAAGATTCGCCGCATGAAGGATGTCTATAGCGTATCGCGCTCTCTGGGCACGTCAGCAAGGGATGATGAATTATGAGTTTGAACATGAAGGCGCTCGTGGTAGGGGCGCTCGGCGTCAACTGCTATATTTTGCATGAAGAAGGAAGTAAAGAGGCGATAGCGATCGACCCGGGTGGCAGCGAAGAAACTATATGGCAGTATATCCAAGAAGATGGGCTGAACCTCAAGGCGATTCTCAACACGCATGCTCATGCCGACCATATTGGCGCCATCGACTTTCTGCGTGAGAAAACGGGCGCGAAGCTTTATCTCCATGAGGCTGATGCGCCGATGCTCCTTGATGCGCGAAAGAACTTGTCCGCCTTTATGGGCGTGCCGATCGTGATGCGCCCCGCCGATATCCTCTTGAAGGGCGGCGAGGTCTTGGAGATCGGCGGCATGAGGTTGACCGCGCTCCATACGCCTGGACATTCCCCGGGCGGCGTCTGCTACCTCATGGAGGATCGCGTTTTCAGCGGCGACACGCTGTTTGCTGAATCCGTCGGCAGGACGGATTTTCCCGGTGCTTCCTCCCAAGATCTCCTAACTTCCATTAAAGAAAAGCTCATGACTCTGCCCGACGAGCTTGTTGTATACTGCGGGCACGGTCCTGCGACGACGATCGGGCATGAGAGAAAGTGCAATCCCTATATCAATGGCTTTGGTTTCATGTAGAATCAAGGGGCATGAGGCGTCTTGCTGCCGAATTTTGCTTCTCATTAATTCCTGTTCTTTTAGGGTCTGATTTTATTTTACAACGAATCTTTCCTGCGAAGTTTGAACTGCTTGAATAAATGTTTGTATTCTTTGATACTTTTTGCTACAATAGCTTATAAAGACTTTGAATTGACAGATACTTTCAATGTCTGCTCATTTTGTTTACTATGAAAATCCAAGAGGTCAAGCCCAAAGGGCGCAGAGCAATTGGATTTTTCATTAAGGACGACGCACAATGTCCACTTTGTGGACATTGTGCGTGTAGTTTGCAACAAATCGTAAAGGAGTATGGTCATGGCTAAAATAACAATGGAGGATCTGAGGAAGAGGCTGCAGGAACGTCAGCATAAAATGACGCCGCAGCGGCAGATTGTTCTGCAGGTTTTCATGGATCGTCCTGGTCAGCATATCAGCGCGGAGGACGTACACATGATCTTGCGCGCCAATCATTCGGAAATCGGCTTGGCTACTGTCTATCGCAGTTTGGAGCTTCTCGTCGAGCTGGGGCTTCTGCAGAAGATGGAATTCGGCGACGGCTGCAGCCGCTACGAGATCTCGGATCTCAATCCCGGCGAGCATCAGCATCATCACTTGATTTGCCTGAGCTGCGGCAAGGTCACCGAGTTTTCTGAGGATCTTCTGGAGAATCTTGAGAAGAAGGTTGCCGATGAATGCGACTTCCAGATCGAGGATCATCAAGTCAAGCTGTTCGGTTACTGCAAGGAGTGCCGCAAGCATTGATTGTTCGACGTTTCTTGCTCGACCGAAAAGAGGAGGTCATCGTCAAGCTCGTGCGCGAGCTTTTGGAACTCTTCAAGATCCGAGTGTTGGAGCTTGAAGAGGAGTGCGGCGAGGAACAGGCGGATTTTGCCGTATTGTCCGTGCGGCATGAGATTGCCATGGATCCTGTGCCTGCAGTTCATACAGAACTTCTTGCTGTAGAGGAGACGGGGGAGGAACGGCGCTTTTCTATAGAGGGCGCCGCAAGGCAGGGCGAAAAGGCGATGGCGGCTGTCCATCGCCTCGTCAAGCTCAACCTCTACCGTCTCTTTCGTACGCATTTCGATATGCCTGCGGCGGCATGGGGTATTCTGCACGGCGTCCGCCCGACGAAGATCGTGCATCGCTTCATCGAAGCGGGACTTTCGCGCGAGGAGATCGTCGCGCGCCTTTTGGAGGACTACGAGGTTTCGTTAGAGAAGGCTTCGTACATGACGGCTATGGCATTTCGCCAGAAACCGTTCCTGCAGACGTCGGACGAGCGGACGATCAGCGTCTACGTCGGCATACCGTTCTGTCGCTCGCGCTGCCTTTACTGCTCGTTTCCCGCCTACATCCTGCCGAATGATGAGCAGCTCAGCGCTTTTTTTACCGCATGGGACAAGGATCTCGCAGCGGCAAAGCGTGAGATCGAGTGTCATCGCCTGAAGGTGCAGAGTATCTATATCGGCGGCGGTACGCCGACGAGTCTCAGCAATGCCGATTTCGAGCGTATGCTTTCCCTCGTCCAGGGAGCTTTCTATGGCGAGCATACGGGCGAATTTACGGTGGAGGCGGGGCGTCCCGATACGATGACGCCAGAAAAGGCGCTTTCAATGAAGAAGCATCGCGTGAGCCGCGTCAGCGTGAATCCGCAGACGATGCAGCAGCGTACATTGGAGCGCATCGGCAGGGCGCATACGCCTGAAGACATCGTCCGCATGTTCCGCCTGCTGCGCGAGACGGGCGATTTTTCCATCAACATGGACGTCATCCTCGGCTTGCCGGGGGAGACGTGCTCGGACGTTGCCGATACGATGGCGAAGGTTCTCGCGCTCGCTCCCGACGACGTGACGCTTCACTCGCTCGCCTTGAAGCGCGGCTCGAAGCTCAAGATGCACTTGGAAGAATATGAGCTTCCAAATGACGCCGAGGTGCAGGCGATGTTTCGGACGGCGATGGATCAGGTGCAGGACGAGGGTTTTTTGCCGTACTATCTCTATCGGCAGGGCTATATGAGCGGGCAGATGGAAAATGTCGGCTGTGCGCGTCCGGGCGCTGAGAGCATGTACAATATGCAGATCATGGACGAGCATCAGACGATCCTAGGCATCGGCTGCGCCGCGACGAGCAAGATCATGAATTTCCGCACGAAGAGGCTCAAGGCGTCGTTCAACGCCAAGGATTTTCATACTTATGTGCGCGATATCGACGATTATATCGCGAAGCGATCCGCTCTTTTAGCGGAGGCTTACGGAGATGAGGGGGAGGAAGAAACGTGTTGATCAACGGACCGCGCGGCACGAAGGATATTTTGCCTGATACGGTCGCACAATGGACGCATGTGGAGAAGGTGATCCGCGAGCTATGTGCGCGATACGGTTACCATGAAATCCGCACGCCGATTTTCGAGCATACGGAGCTTTTCCTGCGCGGCATCGGCGAGACGACCGACGTCGTGGAAAAGGAGATGTACACGTTCACCGATCGAGGCGAGCGCAGCCTTACGCTGCGGCCCGAAAATACGGCTTCTGTCGTGCGCTCGTACCTGCAGAACAAGCTCTATGCGGCGGACGCTCTCGTGAAGCTCTTCTACATCGGCTCGATGTTCCGCTATGATCGTCCGCAGGCGGGACGCTACCGCGAGTTCCACCAGTTCGGTGTGGAGGCTTTGGGCGAGGCAAGTCCTGCAGTCGATGCGGAAATCATCGTGCTTGCCGTCGAATTCCTGCGCGCTCTCGGCTTGCAGGAGCTGAAGCTGCATCTCAATTCCGTCGGATGTCCCAAGTGTCGTCCCGTCTATCGCGAGAAACTGCAGGAGTTCTTCCGCCCGCATCTCGAAGAGCTTTGCACGGACTGCCGCTCGCGTTTCGAGCGCAATCCGCTGCGCCTCCTCGACTGCAAGAACGAGCATTGCCATGCACTCGCTGAGGATGCGCCGCGCATCACGGACTGCCTTTGTGACGAGTGCCGCACGCATTTCGCTGAGGTGCAGTCGTATCTTACGGCGGCGGGTGTTCCCTTCGAGCTTGATGCGAATCTCGTGCGTGGCCTCGACTACTATACGAAGACGGCTTTCGAGGTCAAGTACACGCCGCTCGGTGCGCAGAGCGCCGTGGCGGGCGGCGGGCGCTACGACGGACTCGTCGAGGAGGTCGGCGGTCCGCCGACGCCTGGGATCGGCTTTGCCGTGGGGCTTGAGCGCGTGCTGCTCGCGCTCGAAAAACAGGGGCTTTTGCCTGAGGAGCGAGAAGCGGTCGATGTCTTCGTCGTCGCCTTGGGCGAGGAGGCGAGAATTCCTGCCTTCAGGCTCTTGCACGAGCTTCGCGCGGCTAAATTCTCCGCTTCCATGGACTTCGCAGGGCGCAGCATGAAGGCACAGATGAAGCAGGCAAACAAGAAGAATGCCCGCTTTGTGGCGATCTTGGGTGAAGATGAGGTCAAGGAGGCTTCTGCCCTCTTGAAGGATATGAAGACGAGCGAGCAGAAGAAGCTCGCTTTGAAGGATTTTGTTCCTGCATTATGTGTTGAGGTGAAGAATTGATGGAAACATTGGAAGGCATGAAGAGGACGCGCCATTGCGGCGAGCTGCGTGAGGGCGATGTCGGCGCCGAGGTCGTGCTCTCGGGCTGGGTATCGAGGAGAAGGGATCACGGCGGTCTGATCTTCGTCGATATGCGCGACCGCTCGGGGTTCGTGCAGGTCGTCTACGATGAGGCGGCGATGGGCAAGGAAGCGTTCCACAAGGCGGAAACCCTGCGCAACGAGTTCGTCATCGGCGTGCGCGGCAAGGTGCGCGCGCGCTCGGAGGATACGGTCAATCCGCATATCGAGACGGGCAAGATCGAGGTCGTCTGCGAGGAGCTGCGCATCCTGAACACGGCGAAGACGCCGCCCTTCTACATCCAGGACAACATCGACGTCGACGAGACGCTGCGCCTCAAGTATCGCTATCTTGACCTGCGCCGCCCCGAGATGCAGGCGAATCTCATGCTGCGCCACCGCGTGACGAAGATCATGCGCGACTTCCTCGACCGTCATGAATTCATCGAGATCGAGACACCGATGCTCTGCAAGAGCACGCCCGAGGGCGCACGCGACTTCCTTGTGCCGAGCCGTCTGAATCCCGGCAAGTTCTACGCACTGCCGCAGTCGCCGCAGATCTTCAAGCAGATCCTCATGGTCGCAGGCTTCGAGAAGTATTTCCAGATCGTGCGCTGCTTCCGCGATGAAGATCTGCGTGCCGACCGACAGCCCGAGTTCACGCAGCTCGATATCGAGACGTCCTTCCTCGATGAGAACGATATCTTGGAGCTGATGGAAGGCCTTGTCGCGGAGCTTTTCGACAAGACGCTCGGCATCAAGCTCGAAACCCCATTCCTGCGCATGAAGTGGGACGAGGCGATGGAGCGATTCGGTTCGGATAAGCCCGATCTTCGCTTCGGCATGGAGCTCATGGACATCTCGGAGTACGTCAAGGGTTCGGACTTCAAGGTCTTCGCCTCCGTCCTCGAGAACGGCGGACAGGTCAAGGTCATCAACGTCGAGGACTATGCGAATATCCCGCGCCGTGAGCTGGACGGTCTCGTGCAGTATGTGCAGGGCTACGGCGCGAAGGGTCTCGCGTGGATTCAGTACACGGAAGAGGGCGTGAAGTCGCCGTTCAAGAAGTTCTACGCCGATGAAGTCTTCGAGAAGGTCAAGGAGGCCTGCCATGCCAAGACGGGCGATCTCCTGCTCGTCATCGCGGACAAGCCGCTCGTCGTCGCACAGGCGCTCGGCGAACTGCGCCTTGAGATGGCACGCCGTCGCGGCCTCATCGATGCCGATGCGCTGAAATTCCTCTGGGTCACGGACTTCCCGATGTTTGAATACAACGAGGAAGAGAAGCGCTGGAAGGCCATGCACCATCCGTTCACGGCACCGCGCCGCGAGGATGTCGAGTACTTGATGTCCGACCCCGGAAGGGTCAAGGCGAACGCTTACGACATGGTTCTGAACGGCGTCGAGATCGGCGGCGGCAGCCTGCGCATCTATCAGGGAGATTTGCAGGAGAAGGTCTTCGAGGCCATCGGACTCACGCAGGAAGAGGCGCGTCAGAAGTTCGGCTTCATGATGGATGCCTTCGAGTACGGCACACCGCCGCACGGCGGCATCGCTTTCGGACTCGATCGCCTCGTCATGCTCATGGCGAAGCGCCGCTCGATCCGCGACGTCATCGCGTTCCCCAAGACGCAGAGCGCTTCGGACGTGATGTCGCACGCGCCGTCCGAGGTCGACGCCAAGCAGCTGCGCGAGCTTTATGTGCGCTCTACGGCGGTCAAGAAGGAAGAGAAGAAGTAGGCAGTCAGCCGCAAGATATAAAAAATCCCCATGCAGGAGCATGGGGATTTTTTATGTTCGGCTTATTTTTTGAGCGCTTCCTTCAAGATCGCCGTGCAAGCTTGCTGCGCGACGCGCAACACGTCGGTGTAGACCTTGTTGTAGAGCTCGCCGCCGTCGACGACACCGCGGCCGTTCTGCGTGATGAAGAACTTCTTCGGACGATCCTCGAAGGCCTTGTCCGCTTCAGCAAATTTCGCCTCGACCAGCTTCTCCAGTTCCTGCTCTGTCAAAATAAGTCACCTCTTTCTATAATTATACCTTATATTATACATCATTTTGATTGATTGTAAAGCTGACTTATTTGGCGGAGAAGCGATAGGTGTGCCCATCTTCTGTCACGACGCACTTGCCGGATTTTGAAAGGAAGCCCGCAACGACTTCATCGCGCAATGTGAAGTAATTGGCAGGGTCGCCGCCAGCTTCTCGCCAGAAAGCACGGTGCACATCGAGGCGCAGTTCCCATGTGAAGCTTCCGTCGGACGAATCTATGACCATGCAGGCGCCGTCGCACGGCATGCCGTCGAGCATGAGGCTGTCCATAGCATTGAACAAGGCGCTCGGCCGCGACTCTTCCACAGCGGTTTCAGCCCCAAAGGCGAAGGCGGCTCGCTTCATCTCCTCCAAGCGTTCTGTGTCTTGCTTCAAAAGCTTCGTAACAATAGCGGCATAACGGGATTCGGCATCCTCGATTTTGCCCAGCAGCCAGCTGTGGATGTTTGCCAGATCGATGATCGTTTCGAGCGGCCGCGACTCTTCCTGCACATAAGCTACCGCCTCTTCTGCGCTCAGCCAGCCTTTTTCAACGGCGAGATTGGCAATCCTCTTCGTCAGCTTTTCCTGCGACTGGATTTTCTTATACATGCGGAAATGAATCGGCCCTAAAAATGCACTCATTGCTCATACCTCCGTAAAAACTGATAAACTAATCAACAAATTATATGATATACCATTTACGGAAGAAATGTCGTATCATTTCTTACCATGAAAGTCCAAGAAGTCAAGCCCAAAGGGCGCAGACTGATTGGGTAACTTTCTGTAAGGGCGGCGCACAATGTCCACAAAGTGGACGTTTGTGCGTGTAGGTTACCATGAAGCCCCAAGAGGTCAAGCCGTAGGCGCAGACCGATTGGCCAGGCTTCTGTAAGGGCGGCGCACAATGTCCACAAAGTGGACGTTTGTGCGTGTAGCTTACGAAGAAAAATTTATCTGCTATTGTGTAAAGCTTTTTCCAGTGGCAGTGAAAATAGGGCGCGGTTGTGCTATAATGAAAGCATCTTTTATGAAAGCAATTTTGAAGAAAAGGACGATGCAATAATGTTTAAGCAAATCGCGACTTTTTTTGTCTGTCTTTCGATGTTTGCCGGCTTGTCCGGATGGGCTGAGGCGACGGAGAAGGAGCAAGGCTCTTCCTACGGCGCATGGGTCAAGGATATTTCGGCCGAGAGCCCGAAGCCTGAGAAAGTGCATGCGCCGGAAGGAAAATCTACCGCTGCCGAAAAGACGGAAGATCCCTACAAGATCATCATCAATGTGGCCGCACGCTCCTTGGGTGTTTACAAGAACAATGAAAAGATCCGCCTCTATCCTGTGGGATTGGGAAAGCTTTCTACGCCGACGCCCGTCGGTTATTTTTCCGTCTTGACAAAGGAGGAAAATCCTACATGGGTCGATCCCGGCGATTCAGGGAACACGATCCCTTCGGGGGAGAGCAATCCTCTCGGCTATCGTTGGATGCAGGTCTGGGGAAACTATGGCATCCACGGCACAAATCATCCCGAATCCATCGGCAGCTACGTCTCCAATGGCTGCATCCGCATGAAGGAGGCCGATGTCGAGGAGGTCTATGATTATGCGAGCGTTGGCACGCCCGTGGAAATCATGTATCAGCGCATTGTCATTGACAAGATTAAGGACAACATGATCGTCTACTATATCTATCCCGATGGTTATGGATATCAGCCGCTCGATGTTGAGACAGTAGCGAAGTGGCTTGCGGGCTACGGTGTGGATAAGTTTGAATCCGACGAGGAAATCGAGCGGAAGATCGAACTGTCTGACGGTCAGCCCACATACGTCGCCAGGGTATACAATCTGTCCGTCAACGGAAAGCCGATGAGCGACAAAACTCTGATCAAGGACGACATCGTATATCTTCCAGCAGACAAGATTGCCGAACGGCTCAAGGTGCTTGTGACCTGGGATTCTAAGTCTGCCACGTTGGGGACGAAGTACGGCAAGGCGATCGGCTACGACAAGAAAGGGTCGCTTTTCTTTAATGCGGAAGATGCAGGCGTATTGTTTCACCTGCAGGGCGGTTTGAGTAAGCGCGGCGTCTACGAGCTGACATCTATAAAGGAGACGCCCGTCGCTTCGACGAAGGAGGAAGCCGTCGAGACGAAGGACAACGTTGAGCACGAGCTGATGAAGAGCGGTGCAGAAAAAAGCACGGCAAAGAGCGGCGAGGAAACGGTGGAAAGCGCTAAGATGCAGGATCGCCGTCCTGTCGCGGCGAGAACGACGCGAATCTATCGCGAAGGACAGGCGGATGCGATGGATTCTGCAAAAAAATGACTCCCTATTCGGGAAGCCATCGAAAAAATCCGCCGCGATTTGCAATGAGGTGAGCATTGTTGAGCAAACGATTTATCCTTGTCGACGGCAGCAGTCTTCTTTACCGTGCATTTTATGCGCTGCCGCTTTTGCAGACGGCGGAGGGCGCGTACACAAATGCGGTATATGGCTTTGCGAATATGCTGCAGAAGCTGCTGAACGAATATACGCCTGACTATCTTGCCGTCGCTTTTGACAAGGGGAAGAAGACCTTCCGCAATGAGATGTTTGCGGCGTACAAAGGGACGCGCAAGCCTACGCCGCCCGAGCTTTCGAGCCAGATTCCCATGCTGCACGAGTTTCTTGCCGCGCTGGGCGTGCCATTAATTGAAGAGGCAGGATATGAGGCTGACGATATCTTGGGGACGCTCGCCGTGAAAGCAGCGCGGGAGGACGTGGACGTCCTCGTCGTGACGGGCGACCGCGACGCCTTGCAGCTCGTGCGGGAAAATATCCGCGTGCTCTTTACGCGCAAGGGTATGACGGATCTTTTGCTTTACGATGAGAAGCTGTTCTTGGAAGAGTACGGCTTCCCTCCAAGGGGACTCATTGATATGAAGGGCTTGATGGGGGACGCTTCTGACAACATCCCGGGCGTTCCGGGCATCGGCCCGAAGACGGCGAAGAAGCTCCTCATCGACTGCGGCTCCTTGGAAGGCGTTTACGAACGCTTGGCGGAAATCTCGGGCAAGAAGCTCAAAGAAAATCTCGCATCAAATAAGGAAAAGGCATTTCTGTCCAAAGACTTGGCGACGATTCGCTGCGACATGCCTTTGGAATTTGCTCCCGATTCGTATGTGATGAAACCTAAGGGAGATGAATTGCAGGCTTTTTTCCAACGGTACGAGATGAAATCTTTGGCGACCGCGTTCGCCTCCTTCGCTACGGCAGACGGAATGAAGGAAGAAACTGCGCTGGAGCTTTCCCTGCATACGATGGATGATGACGAAGCCAAAAAAGTCTTTGCAGAAAAAGCGAAAGAGCAAGGCTTCTTTTCGATTGCCGCCTGCTTCGAGGGCAAAGTTCCTGACATGAAGGCGCGGCATCTCGTCTTATGCGCGGGGGGCGAGGTTCTGCTCGCTGAAGCGGCGGAATTGGCCTGTTTTTCGTCGTTATTCGAAAAGGAGGACATTCAGAAGATTGTCCATGAATACAAGCCGTTCCTTCATTGCGGCATGGACTTCGCTCCTTGTTTCGATGTTTCTCTTGCTGCATATTTGCTGGCTCCTGCCGCTTCGCAATACGATATGGCAAGTCTAGCAGCTATATACCTTCCTTCCGTGAACGCTGCGGAAGCTGCACGGGAAGGAGCTGTGGGAGCGGCCTGGTGCGCGGTGCTGCTAGAAAAGCTCTATCCTGTGCTGAAGGAGCGTTTGGAAGAGCAGCAGCTTTTTTCTCTCTATGAGACGATGGAGTTTCCGCTCGTGGAGGTGCTCGCTGCGATGGAGCAGGCAGGCATCTATGTCGATCGGGCGGCCTTGCATGAAAAATCTCAAGAGATTTCCGCCCAGATTGCCGACTTGACAGCCGAGATTTATGATTTGGCGAAGGACGAGTTCAACATCAATTCGCCCAAACAGCTGTCCGCCGTGCTGTTTGAGCGTCTTGACCTGCAGCCGCCCATGGGAACGAAGAAGACGAAGACCGGGTATTCGACGAATGCCGAGGTGCTTGAAGCCATGCGCTTCGACCATCCGATTCTGGAAAAGATCCTTTCGTACCGCTTCTGGACGAAGCTGCAGTCGACGTATCTTGACAGCATGGAAGGCTTGATATCTCCGCGCACGAAGCGCATCCATACGCGGTTCAATCAGACGGTCACGGCGACGGGACGCTTGAGCAGCTCAGAGCCGAATCTGCAGAACATTCCCGTGCGTACGGAAGAGGGACGGCAGATCCGTGCGCTCTTTGAACCGAGCGACGGCTATGACGCCCTTATGTCCGCCGACTACTCGCAGATTGAGCTGCGCATCCTCGCGCATCTTTCGCAGGATAAGAATTTCCTGGAAGCATTCCTGCACGGGCAGGATATTCACGCGCGAACGGCGTCCGAGGTCTTCGGCGTGCCGATGGAAGCGGTCACGCCGGATTTGCGCCGCAAGGCGAAGGCCGTGAACTTCGGCATCGTCTACGGCATCAGCGACTATGGACTTTCCAAAGATCTCCATATCTCGCGGCAGGAGGCAGCCGACTATATTGCGAGTTATTTTGACAAGTGCAGCGGCATCAAGCGTTTTATTGATGGGGTTGTGGAAAAGGCGCACAGCGACGGCTTCGTCACGACGATTTTCGGCAGGCGGCGCGACCTGCCCGCCATCAAAAGCTCCAATTACAACCAGCGGACGCTGGCGGAGCGCATGGCGATGAACACGCCGATTCAAGGCTCGGCTGCCGACATCATCAAGCTCGCGATGATCAAGACGCATCGCGCGCTCCAAGAAGGCGGATTCAAGAGCCGCATCTTGCTGCAGGTGCACGATGAGCTCGTGCTCGAAATCATACAGAACGAAAAAGAGCAGGTTGCGGACCTTGTGCGCGATGCCATGGAAAATGTCGTGCAGCTTTCCGTGCCGCTTTCGGTCGATATTCATACGGGTGAGAACTGGGCGGCAGCGAAATAAGGGGATGAGATGAATGCCGGAACTTCCCGAAGTTGAAACCATACGGCGTTCTTTGGAAAAAGTTGCGGCGGGACGGCGCATCACGGAGGTCGATGCGCTTCTGCCGCGAACGATAAGATTCCCAGAGGTCGAGGAGTTCCGCTCGCGTGTGCGCGGGCAGCGAATCCTTCGCTTGGAGCGGCGCGGCAAGTATCTGATGCTGCTTCTGGAGAGCGGGGAAACCTTGCTGCTCCATCTGCGCATGACGGGACGCTTTTATCGGCACGATGTCGACACGCCGCCCAGCAAACATGTGCGAGCTATATTTCATCTGGACGATGGAAGTTGTCTCTTTTTTGAAGATGTTCGGACGTTTGGCGAGATCCATCTGCTGCAGCCGCAGGAAAGGAAAGTATTTCCTGCATTTGCCTGCATGGGCCCGGAGCCTTTGACCGAGGAATTTGATGCATCGTATTTATATGACGCCATGCAAAAGAGCGGTCAGCGCATCAAGAGCTTTTTGCTCGATCAGGGCAAGGTGGCGGGACTTGGCAATATCTATGTCGATGAGGCCTTGTTCTTTGCAGGCGTCCATCCTCTGCGAAGAGCGCATACGCTGAATCACGACGAGGCGTTCCGTCTTTGGCAGGCGATCACGAAGGTCATCGCCGAAGGCATCGAAGACGGTGGCACGACGTTTCGTGACTATGTGGACGGCGAGGGCAAGTCTGGCTTCCATCAGCAAAAGCTGCGCGTCTATCATCGGGAAGGAGAGCCGTGCCTCGTCTGCGGCACAAAGATCGAGAAGATTCGTGTGGGCGGGCGCGGCACGCGCTTCTGCCCGCATTGTCAGGCGCTGCGCGACGGCAAGCTGAGATTGATCGGCTTGACCGGCGTCATCGCGAGTGGCAAGAGCACGGTCAGCCGCCAGCTCATGAAGCTTGGCGCACACGTCATTGATACCGATAAGATCGCGCACGATCTGGCGAAGCCGCACAAACCTCTTTGGGACGCCTATCGCGAGCATTTCGGCGAAGAGATCTTGGCCGAGGACGGCAGTCTTTGCCGTGAAAAGATTGCGGCGCGAGTGTTTTCCGATCCCGAGGAGCGGCGCTGGATCGATGGGGCGGCGCATCCGTTGATTGCTGCAAGCGTGAGGAAAAAGATTGCCGCTCTTGAGAAAAAGGGCGCGAAAATCATCTTCCTCGATGTGCCGCTGCTCTTTGAGGCGGGCTGGAATCGCATGGCAGATTTCATCTGGCTCGTCTCTGTGTCGAAGGAGACGCAGCTGGCGCGTCTGATGAAGCGCAACGGCTATACTGAGGAGGAAGCGGCGGCAAGGATTCGCTCGCAATTTCCTCTGGAGGAGAAAAGGCAGCGTGCCGACTGCATCATCGAGAACGATGGCACGCTGCAAGAGACGGCTGCGCAGGCAGCGGCGGCATGGGAAAGGCTGTCGGCGCTTTGAGATGCGCCGCACAGAGGGAAGAGGGAGCTTGCATGGCGGAGGGCAATGATTTTCACAGGCGCGTCAGGCAGAGACGGCAGGAGACGAATCGTCGCTTTGCCGCCTTCTTCCTTGGCGTTGTCATCCTGTGCATGGCGTTTTCCTTTTTTTTCGCCATGCAGTCGGAATCCATGCAGCGTCAGTACATCTACCCCTATCCATATCGCTCGGTTGTCGAGCATTATGCTGCAAAGTACAAGGTGGACAGTTCTCTCGTGGCGGGCATGATCTTGTCGGAGAGCAAGTTTCAAAGCGGGGCGAAATCTCATCGCGGCGCCGTCGGCCTGATGCAGCTGATGCCGGAAACGGCGCTGTGGATTTCCGAGCAAATCGACGATCAGGAGTATAATCCGGGCGAACTGCATGAACCGCAGAAGAATATCGAGTACGGCACATGGTACATCGCTTCGCTGGAAAAGGAGTTCGAGGGAAACGACGTGCTGGCTCTGGCAGCGTACAACGCCGGACGCGGCAATGTGCACGATTGGATGGAAGAAAATCATTGGGGCATGGATTTTCGTGAGGTTTCCGCCATACCTTATGAGGAAACGCGCGCCTATGTGATGAGTGTTCTGAAGAACAGGCAGAAGTATTTGGAGCTTTACGGCGACAAGGAAGATTGAGCGAGGCGCGTATGATGCAGAAGAAGCTATGTATTGTTCCGGAAAAAAGAAATATCCTGCGCGAACTCACGCAGGGCATCGAGCTTACGCAAGCAGAGCAGAAGCTTCTCTTTGCCGCCGTCGTCAAGCATGTGGAGATTTCTCTGAAAGGGAACTCTTGGGAGATTCTGCTGCAGACGCAGGAATTCATCCGCACGAGCCTCCTCGACTATGTGGGCGCATACATCAAGAAGCGGGTGCAGATCGAGAATCTTGTGTTTTATCAGGACGTTCTCGATATTGAGGCTTCCATTGAGCGCACATGGAAGGAACTCTGCCTCGTTGCCGCCAACGGCAATCCGACGGTGCTCCATCTGCTCAAGAATGCAAAGCGCATCTTCGACGGGAGCAGTCTGCTCCTTGAAGTCAAGGGCGAGCTTTCGGGCGAGATTCTGCGCGCGCACGATGTGCCGAATCTCCTGCAGAAGGCCATCGAGAAGATGCTCACGATTCGCTGCACCGTTTCGTACAAGGCGCTTGACGAGGAATACGACATCCTGGAAGAGGATGGCGACCTCATGATGGATCGCGTCTATGAGGAAAATCTGCGGCAGAAGAAAGAAGCGTCTGCCGCGGCTCCTTCTGCGGCGCAGCCGAAAAAAGCGTCTGCGGCTTCGGCGCATCGGTCAGCGCCCATGACGCGGACGGCGGGGCATGGCGCAGACTTGATTTTTGGCAAGAGGTTTACGGGCGAAGCGATTTCCATCGACGACACTGACGGCGAGATGAAGAACGTCATCCTGACAGGTACGATCGGGCGCGTCAGTTCACGGGAGTTCAAGACGAACACGAAGCTGCTGCTCTTTGATCTCGCCGATGCGACGAATGGTATCAGCTGTAAGAAGTTCTTCAAGGAAAAGGAGCAGGAAGTATACGACAAGGCACTGGCTTCCGTGAAAGAAGGGATGCTCGTACGCGTCAAGGGCGCGATTCGCTTTGACACGTTCCAGAACGAGTTCATGCTCTTCGTCGATTCGATGCAGAAAGTGGAAAAGCCGAAGCGCGAGGACAAGTCCGAGGTCAAGCGCGTCGAGCTTCATGCACATACGCGCATGAGCAACATGGATGCCGTGGTCTCAGCGGAAACGCTGATCAAGACGGCGGCTTCATGGGGCTGGCCTGCCATCGCCATCACCGATCATGGCGTCGTACAGGCGTTCCCCGATGCAGCCAAGGCGGCGTCCAAGCTCGACATCAAGGTCATATACGGCATGGAAGGCTATCTTGTCCAGGAGGATTTTGAGCAGAAACACGCGAACCATATCATTTTTCTGGCAAAGAACTTGAACGGCCTGCGCAATCTCTATCAGATGGTGTCGCTGTCGCATCTGAAATATCTGCATCGTCAGCCGCGCCTTCCCAAGCACATCATTGAGGAATACCGCGAGGATGTCATCATCGGCTCTGCCTGCGAAGCGGGCGAGCTGATCCGCGCCATCGTCGCGCAGAAGCCCGAAGAGGAGCTTCTGGAAATCGCGAGTTTTTACGACTACCTTGAGATCCAGCCCATCGGCAACAATGAATTCCTCGTGCGAAGCGACAAATTCCCGCATATCAAGGATGACGAGGATTTGCGGCGCATCAATCTCAAGGTGGCGGAGCTGGCGAAAAAACTCGGGAAAATGCTCATCGCTACATGCGACGTCCATTTTCTCAATCCCGAGGATGCGATCTACCGCGCGATTCTCATGAAGGGCAAGGGCTTCGAGGATGCGGAACTGCAGCCGCCGCTTTTCTTGCGCACGACGGAGGAGATGCTCGCCGAGTTTGATTATCTGGGCGAAGAGGCCGCCTACGAGGCGGTCGTGACGAATCCGCGCAAGGTCAGCGACATGATCGAGAAGTTCAAGCCCATTCCCGATGAACTTTATTCGCCGATGATTCCGGGCGCTGCGGAGGAAATCCGCGATATGTCGTACCGCAAGGCGCGTTCCCTCTACGGCGAGAACCTGCCCGAGGTCGTCGAAGCCCGCTTGAAGCAGGAGCTTACGCCGATCATCGGGCATGGTTTCTCGGTGCTCTACCTCATTGCCCAACGCCTCGTCAAGAAGTCGAACGATGACGGCTACCTCGTCGGCTCGCGCGGCTCGGTCGGCTCTTCCTTCGTGGCGACGATGACCGACATCACGGAGGTTAACCCTCTGCCGCCGCATTGGCGCTGCCCGCACTGCAAGTTCAGCGAATTCGTCGAGGACGGCTCCGTCGGCTGCGGTTACGATCTGCCGAGCCGAAAATGCCCCGTCTGCGGCACGGAGCTCCTAAAAGACGGGCACGACATCCCGTTTGCCGTATTTCTCGGCTTTGACGGCGACAAGGTTCCCGATATTGATTTGAATTTTTCGGGCGAATATCAGCCCGTGGCACACAAGTATACGGAAGAGCTTTTCGGCAAGGACAACGTCTACCGCGCGGGCACGATCGCCACAGTCGCTGACAAGACGGCGTTCGGCTATGTGAAGAAGTTCTTTGAGGAGAAGGGCGTCAAGAAGCACAATGCCTACATCGCGAGTCTCGCCGCCGGCTGCATGGGCGTCAAGCGCACGACGGGACAGCATCCTGCGGGCATCATGGTCGTGCCGCGCAATATGGACGTGCACTTTTTCACGCCGATCCAGCGTCCCGCCGACGACAAGAACACGACGACGATCACGACGCATTTCGACTATCATTCAATCAGCAGCCGTCTCGTCAAGCTCGACATCCTCGGACACGATGACCCGACGGTCATCAAGATGCTCGAAGACCTCACGCACCGCGATCCCAAGACGATACCGTTCGACGATCCGGCGACCCTGAGCATCTTTTCTTCGACGAAGGCGCTGGGGCTCGATCCCAAGGAGCTTGGAGCGAATTCGGGCACGTTCGGCATCCCCGAGTTCCGAACGGGATTCACGCGCCAGATGATCGACGATACGCATCCGTCGTGCTTCAGCGACCTCGTGCGCATCTCGGGCTTTTCGCACGGCACGGACGTCTGGCTCGGCAACGCGCAGGATCTCATCCGCAGCGGTCAATGCACCCTGCGCGAAGCCATATCGGCGCGAGATGACATCATGATGTACTTGATTCACAGCGGCATCGATCCGCTCCTTTCCTTTCAGACGATGGAATCGGTCAGAAAGGGCAAGGGCATAAAGGAAGAGACGGTGAAGATTCTGCGCGAGGGAGGCATCCCCGAATGGTACATCGAGGCGTGTCAGAAAATCAAGTACATGTTCCCGCGCGCCCACGCGACCGCCTACGTCATGATGGCTTGGCGCATCGCTTACTGCAAGGTGCATTACCCGCTCGCCTTCTATGCGGCCTATTTCTCGATTCGTGCGGCGGAATTTGACGCTGATGTCGTGGCGCGCGGCAAGGACTATGTGAAGAAGCAGCTCGACGCATTGGAGGCGAAGGAAGCGCCCGACATCAAGGAAAAAGCGACGATCATCGTCCTGCAGCTTGCTTGGGAGATGTATCTTCGAGGCTTTTTTATGGAGCGCGTCGATATCTACGCTTCCGAAGCGGAGCGCTTCGTGCTCCACGAGAAGTCCCTCCTGCCGCCGCTCGCCTCCTTGGGCGGCGTTGGAGCTTCTGCCGCGCGCAGCATCGTCGAGGCGCGAAAGGACGGACTCTTCACGTCCATCGAGGACATCAAGAAGCGCACGGGCGTATCGAAGACGTGCATCGAGGCGCTGCAGGCGCACGGCTGCCTTGCCGATATGGATGCGAGCGATCAGATGGAACTTTTCATGTAGTTGGGGGTGGCTTCGGCTTGACCTCTTGGAACGTCATGAGAAAATAATATGACATTTCAAGAAAAATACTATATAATGATACGCAGATTTCAGTTTTGTAAGGAGTACGTCAATTTTTCATGGGAAATGGTATCTTGCAGAAGAAGAGGGCATTTATCGGCGTCTATGGCTGCCAGATGAATATTTCCGATGCGGAGCGGATGGAAGGCCAGTTGGCGACGCTTGGCTACGAGCGCACGGAGGATATGGCGCGCGCCGATCTCATTCTTCTGAATACATGCTGTGTGAGGGAGACGGCGGAGGACAAGGTCTACGGGAAGATCGGCGAGATCAAGCATATCAAGCGCGCGAATCCCGCACTCATCTTTGGTATCACGGGCTGCATGGCGCAGAAGGAAGGCGAAGCCTTGATTCGCCGTGCACCGCACATCGACTTCGTGCTTGGAACGAACAAGGTGCATGAGCTGAAGGCGACGGTTCGCCGGCTTGAATCCGCAAGGCGCGGTCCTGTCGTCGATGTGCTTTTGGGCGATGCGCCGCTGCCCGAGAACGTGCCGATCGAGCGCACGGGACGGCTTTCCGCCTGGGTGCCCATCATGTACGGCTGCAACAATTTCTGCACCTATTGCATCGTTCCCTATGTGCGCGGCCGCGAGCACAGCCGCCGGCCGGAAGACGTCGTGCGCGAGGTGGAAGAGGCGGCAGCGCAGGGCTTCAAGGAAATCACGCTCCTGGGACAGAATGTCAACTCCTACGGCAAGGATCACAAGATTGCGAGCTTTGCGGAACTTCTGCTCATGGTCGATGCGGTCAAGGGCGTCGAGCGCGTGCGTTACATGACTTCGCATCCCAAAGATCTCAGCGATGCTGTCATAGATGCAGTCCAGCAGGGCAGGCACATCTGTCCGCATTTTCATCTGCCCGTGCAGCATGGTTCTGACCGAATCTTGCGGGCGATGAACCGCGTCTATCGAAAGGACGCCTATCGTTCTCTCGTCGAGCGGATTCGTGCGGCTGTTCCGGACGCAAGTCTCACGACGGATCTCATCGTCGGCTTTCCGGGCGAGACAGAGGAGGATTTTGGGGAATTGCTCGACTTCCTGCGGGAAATTCGCTACGACGCCGCCTACACGTTCCTTTACTCGAAGCGCTCGGGCACCCCGGCTGCGACGATGGAGGCGCAGGTGGAAGATTCCGTCAAGAAGGAACGTCTGCACCGTCTCATGGAGGTGCAGAATGAAATCAGTTTGGAAAAGAATGCGGCGCTCAAAGGAACGGTGCAGGAGGTTCTGGCGGAAGGACCGAGCCGTACCGATGAGGATGTGTGGACGGGCAGGACGGGGACGAACAAGATCGTTCTGTGGCGGAAAAAGGGTCAGGAAACTGAGGGCGACATCGTGCGCGTGCGCATCACGCAGCCGCAGACATGGGTGCTCAAGGGTGAATTGCAGTAGGGCGGGGGCGGCATAGGCTGCCCTTTTCTTGTTCGAGAGCGCTTTAGGAGGCTTTATGGAACTCACACCGATGATGCAGCAGTATCTGGAAACGAAGAACCGGCATCCCGACGAGATACTGTTCTTTCGCCTCGGCGATTTTTATGAAATGTTCTTCGATGACGCCAAGCTCGTTTCTCGGGAACTTGGACTGACTTTGACGAGCCGCAGCGGCAACAAGGAGAAGACGCCGATGTGCGGCGTTCCGTACCATGCCGCCGAGAGCTACATTGCGAAGCTCATCAACAAGGGCTACAAGGTCGCCATCGCCGAGCAGATCGGCGACCCGAAGGCGAAGGGGCTTACGAAGCGCGAGGTCATAAAGATCGTCACGCCCGGTACGGTGCTCGCAGAATCCTCGCTGCACGATGCGCAGAACAACTATATAGCTCTGATTTTTGAGGAAGAGGAAGCGCTTGCACTCGCCGCCGCCGATGTCTCGACGGGAGAGTGCTTCTACGGCGTTTATGAGGGAAAGGCCGCGCGGCAGATGCTCTTCGATGAGCTTTATCGCCTGATGATGCCGGAACTCATTCTGATGGGCAATATTACTTTCCGCGATGAACTCGACGAATTCCTCGCGCTTCGGATGCCGAAGTGCGCCCTGACGCATCGAAAGGCCGCGTTCCCTGATTGGAAGCTGCGTCTGACACAGCACTTTGACAAGGATTCCTTGCCGCGGCGTGAATTTGCACAAAAGGCGGTCGCCGTCCTGCTTGACTATCTGCATGAGACGGTCAAGACAGATCTTTCGCATATCAACCGCCTGATCTACCTCGATGCGAGCGCAAACCTCGTCCTCGACACATATACTTTGCGCAACTTGGAGATCATCCGCAATCTGCGTGACGGCGGCAAGAAGGATACTTTGCTCGACGTCCTCGACTTCACGAAAACGGCGATGGGAAGCCGCCTTCTGCGCAAGTGGCTCGAATATCCGCTGCTTTCCCGCGAGAAGATCGAGCGGCGCTTGGACGGCGTGGCGGAGTTTGCCGCAGACTTTTCCCTGCGCGAGGATGTGCAGGTGCATTGCCGGGAAATTTTTGACTTCGAGCGCCTTTTGACGCGCATCGAAGTGGGCACGGCGAATGCGCGAGATCTCGTCGCGCTGAAGCTGTCGCTCGGGGCATTGCCTCCTTTGAAGGCGCGGCTTGCCGCAGTCTCTGCGCCGCTCTTGCGCGAAGCAGAGGGCGGCGTCGCGCTCTTTGAAGAAATCGTATCGCTCTTGGAGCGTGCGATCGTGGAAGAGCCGGGCATTTCCCTCAGAGAAGGCGGCATCATCAAAGAAAACTATGATGCGGAACTCGACGAGTATCGCCATATCTCGCATGACAGCAAGAAGATGCTGCAGCAGATGGAGGAGCGTGAAAAAGAACTCACAGGAATCAAAACCCTGAAGATCGGTTACAACAAGGTCTTCGGCTACTATATCGAGGTGCGCCGCAGCGGCGCCGATCTCGTGCCCGAGCGCTATATAAGAAAGCAGACATTGGCGAATGCCGAACGCTACATCACGGAGGAACTCAAGGAGTTTGAAACGAAGATCCTCGGCGCACAGGAAAAGATCGTCCAGATCGAATATCGCCTTTTCACGGAGATCCGCGAGACGATCAAGGCGGATCTGAGCCGCATCCAGCAGACGGCGCAGCACATCGCCGTCCTCGATGTGCTCGCAAGTCTCGCCGAAGCTGCGAACAACTATAACTATGTGCGTCCCAAACTCGCAGCAAATGGGGAAATCTCCATTCGCGACGGCAGGCATCCACTCGTGGAGCGCATTCTCACGAACGACCTCTTCGTGCCGAATGATACCGAACTAAACCATCAAGAATGCGAGATCATGCTTATCACAGGGCCGAATATGGCGGGAAAGTCGACCTACATGCGCCAGGTCGCCCTTTTGACGCTCATGGCGCAGAGCGGCAGCTTCGTGCCGGCGAAGGAGATGACATTTTCTCCTGTCGACCGCATCTTCACGCGCATCGGGGCGAGCGATGACCTTGTCAGCGGGCAGAGCACCTTCATGGTCGAGATGAATGAGGTGGCGCAGATCTTGAAGTACGCGACGAAGGACAGCCTCGTGATTCTCGATGAGATCGGCAGGGGGACGAGCACCTTTGACGGCATGAGCATTGCGCGCGCTGTCGTCGAATACATGCGCAGCAAGATTCATGCCAAGACGCTGTTTGCCACGCATTATCATGAACTGACGGATATGGAAGACGAACGCATAAAGAACTATTGCATCGCGGTCAAGGAACGCGGCGCGAAGGTCGCCTTCCTGCGCCGCATCATCCGGGGCAGCGCGGACAAGTCGTACGGCATCCATGTGGCGCGTCTGGCGGGTCTTCCGAAGAACGTCACGCAGAGGGCGCAGGAAATTCTCGATGAAATCGAGCAATGCGCGGGCATCGCCGTTTCCTCGAAAGCGCCTGAGCAAGCGGCGCCGCAGGAAGAAGCCGCCTTGATGGGTTCGCTCTTCGCCCCGTCCCTGCGTGATACCATTCTGTCGCTCGATGTCATGGCCATGACGCCGTTGGAAGCTTTGAATGAACTGTACCGTCTGCAGCAGCAGGTGAAGGGAGAGGAGGGAAAGCGATGAGCCGGATTCATGTGCTCGACGACAATACGATCAACAAGATTGCGGCGGGCGAGGTCGTGGAGCGCCCTGCCTCCGTCGTCAAAGAACTTGTAGAAAATTCGATCGATGCGGGAGCGACGAAGATCGAAGTGGAAATTATGGCGGGAGGCACGAGCCTCATGCGCGTGACGGACAACGGCTGCGGCATGAGCCTGGAGGATGCAAAACTTGCCATCGAGCGTCATGCGACGAGCAAGATTCAGGAGGTCGGCGATCTCTATTCCTTGAGGACGCTCGGCTTTCGCGGCGAGGCCTTGCCGACGATAGCCGCCGTCTCCCGCTTCCGTATGCGCACGCGAAAAGAGGGCGAAGAACTCGGTACCCAAGTGAGCATTATCGGCGGCGTCACGCACGACATCGGCGAGACGGGCTGCAGTCTGGGCACGACGATCCAGGTCGAAGATCTATTCTTCAATACGCCCGCGCGCAAGAAGTTCCTCAAGACGACGCATACGGAAGGCGGGCGCATCAGCGACTTTATGACGAAGCTCGCGCTTTCTCGCCCCGATATAGCATTTCGTCTCATCAGCAACAATAAAACGGCAGCGATGACGCCGGGAAACGGTTCGCTCTTTGATGCCATTCGCAGCATTTACGGCTCACAGGCCGCCGGTGCACTTCTGGCGCTTTCCTTCGAGGATGAGGACATCAAGATCACGGGCTACATCACGAAGCCTTCGATGCTCAAGAGCAGCCGCGCTTGGCAGACCTTCATCGTGAATGGCCGCATCATATCGAACAAGGCGATTGCCAAGGCGATCGACAACGCCTATCACTCGCTCCTGCCGAAATCGGGTTTTCCCCTGGTCGTCCTGAACATCGCTGTGCCGCAGCGCTCCGTCGATGTCAATGTCCATCCGCAGAAGAGCGAGATGAAGTTCGAGGACGAGGGGCGCATCTTCAAGGCGGTCTACAAGGCGGTGGTCGATGCCATCCGACCCGTCGGGCAGACGCTTGAGGATGTGGCGGCTTCCGTGCAGAATGTCGAGCGCCGCTATGCGATGGAGCCGATGCAGTTTGTCGCAGCCGCTCAGGCATCGGAGGAGGAAGATTTCGCCGGGAATGGTTCGGCCAAGGCCTCTTTTGGTATCAGATATACGGAGAATCCTTACCAAGCATCATCCGCGCAGGCGGCGATGAGTTTCGCTGAAGCGCAGAGCGTCCTCAAGGGCGAAGGTGCGGCATACAGCGCACACGATGTCGCCTCCGCTGACGGAGGGCTCGTGCGCGAAGCGCGGGACGCGGCATATAAGCTGCAGGGAAGAGCCGCAGAGATGCCGCTTGCCGACGTGTCGGAAGCCGGTCTTTACCATGCGGGCATCACGCCGATCGGGCAGGTCGATCTCTGCTATATCATCGCGAAGGACAAGGACGGCCTCTACATCGTCGATCAACATGCGGCGCACGAACGCATCCTTTATGACAAGTTTTCCGCCATGGCGGAGCGCATCCCGTCACAGCAGCTTCTCGTGCATCCGATCTTGTCGTTCGATGCGAGGGAAGCCGCGCTCGTATCGGAGAATCAGGAGCTGTTCCGCCGTTTGGGCTTTGACATGGAGGCCTGCGGCGAGCGCGATTTCCGCTTGAAGGAAGTCCCTGCGGACGTTCCCGTATCCGAAGCGGAGGATATGGTTCGCGAAATCCTCGCGAGACTCTATGACATGCACGAGACAACGGCGCAGGAAATCCGCCATGCGTGTCTCGCCACAATGGCGTGCCGCGCAGCCATCAAGTCGGGCGACGAGCTGAATTTTCGCCAGATGCAGATCGTCTTGGAGGAGCTTTCGCAGACGGCGCGTCCCTATACATGCCCGCATGGACGCCCGACCATCTTGAAGTTCAGCAGTGAAGACTTGGCGAAGATGTTCAAACGGACGTGAGGTGCAGGATGGAAGAGAAGAACTTGGCGATTGTCACGACGGGCTACAAGAGCCGCCCGGCGGACTGCCTGCTCGCCCAAGAGACTGCAGAGCGGCTGGGAATCCCCTTCGTCAAGCGCAGGCATATATCGTATGCGGACTTGCGGGTGCAGTACGGAGCGCTCTTCGTGCTCGTGGTGAAGAAGGGCGGCCTGCGCCTGGAAACGTCCGACGGCGAATTGTTTTTTCATCCCAATATGGCGCATGTGCGTGTCAGGGAACTGGGGCGCGGGCAAAAGGATCATATGGTGGAAGCGATGGGAATCGGCGAGGGGGATACGGTGCTTGACTGTACGCTCGGTCTCGGAGCCGATTCCATCACGGCGAGCTTCATCGCAGGAGAGCGCGGCAAGGTGACGGCGCTTGAGAAAAGCCCGTTGATTTATGAGATTGTGCGCCATGGACTCGCGCACTTCTCGGCAGGAAATTACGATCTGCACGCTGCCATGCGTCGAGTTGAGGTGCGGCGGGCAGATTATGAGGATTTTCTGCGAACGCTTCCCGATGATTCCTATGATGTCGTCTACTTCGACCCGATGTTCCGGCATCCTCTGAAGGACAGCGTGCAGCTCGCGCCGCTGCGCCTTCTGGCGGAATCCGCGCCCGTCTCCCTTTCCGCCGTAGCCGAAGCGTGCCGCGTGGCGAGACGGCGCGTCGTGCTGAAGGAAAACAGCCGCAGTCTGGAATTCGCACGCCTGGGCTTTTCCCATATTGCAGGGGGAAAATACAGTCCCGTTCACTACGGCGTGCTCGATGTGTAGCGAAGAGTTTATCCATGCTGTCGTAACTTCCGTTTCTTTTCTTCTCACGCGTCTTGTGCTATGATAGGAAGGAGCTTTCGGCAGAATGAAAGGCTCTCGCTATGCGAAAGGATATACTTTATGAAAATCATAGATGCGCACCTGCACTTTTGCAAGGAAGATTACTTTGATGAGATCGCCCTTGCTGCAGGGCATGAAAATACAGCAGAGCATCTGGAGGACGCCTATCAGCGTCTCGGCATCGTGCATGGCGTCGTCATGGGGAACAAGAGCCTTGAGCCAAAGGAGCATGACTACCCGGCTTTTCTCAGCTATTGCATCGGTCTTGACACCTTGGGCGAGGAGCGCTCGCCCAAGGAGCAGATCGCGCTCGTCGAGGAAAACCTCAAGCGCAGGCAATGCGTCGGCATCAAGCTCTATCCTGGCTATCGCCATTTCTACGTTTACGAAGAAGCTCTCGCACCGTTTTATGCGCTGGCAGAAAAGTACGACAAACCCGTCGCCATCCATACGGGGCTGACAGCTTCCACGGACGGCCTTTTAAAATACAGTCATCCGCTCGTGCTCGATGAGGCTGCCGTGCGCTGGCCGCGCGTGCAGTTCATCATGTGCCACTTTGGCAACCCGTGGCTCTTGGATGCCGTGGGCGTCGTGGAGAAGAACCCCAACGTCGCGGTGGATTTTTCGGGGCTTTTGGAGGGAAAGATCGTTGACGTCGAGCGATTCTATCGAAAGAAGCAAGGGTATATGCGCATGCTGACGGATTGGTTGGAATACCTCGACTGCTATGACCGCATCATGTTCGGTACGGACTGGCCCTTGGCGAATTTGGCGGATTACATACGATTCATGAAAGAGATCGTTCCCGAGGAAGAGTGGGAAAAGGTATTCTTTTCCGCTGCAAATCGCATCTATGGGCTGGGCTTGTCATGAGGTGCGAGGGTCGGCGTTTTCAGAATCATAGCTTTTGGAGGAAATGAGGCATGTCGTTGTTGGAAATAAAGAAGGCGGGAGCGCCTGTCTTGAAGGAAATCTGCGCTCCCGTGGAACGTGTCGATGCAAGGCTCAGGAAACTGCTCGATGACATGGCGGAAACGATGTACGAGGCGAACGGCATCGGCATCGCTGCGCCGCAGGTGGGTGAGGCTCTGCGCATGGTCGTCATCGATATAGGCGATGGAATCATCGAGCTCGTCAATCCGAAGATCACGTTTCGTGAGGGAAGCGAAACAGACTCGGAAGGCTGCTTGAGCGTGCCTGGAATTTTCGGCGAGGTCGAGCGCGCGGCGAAGGTCAAGGTCGAGTTTCTTGACCGGCGCGGCAAGCGCAAGCATATCACGGCGAAGGGGCTTTTGGCGCGCTGCATCCAGCATGAACTTGACCATCTGGAAGGCGTGCTCTTCATCGACGTGGCGCAGAGCCTGCGCAAGGAAGAGGAGCAAAAGTCATGAAGCGCTTTCGTGTGATTTTCATGGGAACTCCCGATTTCGCCGTGCCGTGTCTCGCGCGTCTCGTAGAGATTTCCGATGTCGTTGCCGTCGTGACGCAGCCGGACAGACCCAAGGGGCGCGGGCAGAAGCTTCTGCCGCCGCCCGTCAAGGTGTTCTCTCAGGAACATGGCATCGCGGTCTATCAGCCGGTGCGCGTCAAAGCGCCGGATTTCGTCGACGTCCTGCGCGGACTCGCGCCTGATCTCATCGTCGTCGTCGCCTTCGGGCAGATCTTGTCGAAGGAGATTCTTTCTCTGCCTCCCTTGGGCTGCATCAACGTCCACGCTTCGCTCCTGCCGCGCTATCGCGGTGCGGCGCCGATGCAGTGGGCGATCGTGCGCGGAGAGAAGGAGACGGGCGTCACGACGATGTTCATGGATGAAGGTCTTGATACGGGCGATATGCTCATGCGGGAAACGCTGCCAATCACGCAGGCGATGACGGCAGCCGAACTGCACGATGCGATGATGAAGCTCGGTGCGGATGTCTTGGAAAGGACACTTTTTTCCTTGTCGGAGGGAACACTCAAGCGCACGCCGCAGGATGATGCGCTTTCCACATACGCGCCGCTTCTCGACAAGGAGGTGGGGCGCATCGACTGGAAGAAACCGGCGCAGGAGATTCATGATCTCGTGCGTGGCCTGAACTCGTGGCCGGGCGCCTACACGATGCTGGCGGGGCAGAAGTTCAAAATCTGGCGCACGCGCCTTGCCGAAGGCACGGCAGAACCCGGCGAAATCGTTTCCGTGACGAAGCAGGGACTTCTCGTCGGCACGGGCGAGGGGATGCTGGAAATACTGGAACTGCAGGCGCCGAGCAAGAAGAAGATGGCGGCGGGCGACTATGTGCGCGGCCACGGACTTCAGCTGCCCGCACGCTTCGATTTCGATGCAGAATGACGAATTTTGCGTTGAGGAAAGGAGGGAATCGTTTTGACATCTGTGATACCGGGGCTTGAGCGCCCGCACAAGAGACTCTTCATGGCGCTTCTGTCATTGAGCTTCCTCTGCATGACGTTTCTCGCCTATGCCGTCTGGCGCGTGAGCTACCTCGGTCTGCTCGAAATCAATGCCTATCTGCCGCTCGTGCTCGGCATCTTCTTCGCGAGCGTCGTATTTCTCACGGGTTTCGGCATCTTGAGCATGGTCGGAGCGATTCTCGGTCTGCCGTTTCTGCATATTTTTCAGAAGCAGTCGTACACGCTGATCAATCTGCTCTTTCCCGTAGCCATCATGATCGGCAAGGTGTTCGGCTTCAACCGGCGACGCATCGAACGCTCCTTCATCGAGGTCAGCAACCAGATCATCCACCATCGCGGCATCAAGGTGCATGCGAACGAGCTTCTCGTCGTCACGCCGCATTGCCTGCAGCTTGCGACGTGCCCGCACAAGATTACGCGCGACCCGCACAACTGCAAGCGCTGCGGCGGCTGCGACGTCGGCGCTCTCGTGAATCTTGCCGATGAGATGGGCTTCCATTTCTTCATCGTGACGGGCGGCACGCTCGCGCGCCAGACGGTCAAGAAGATTCGCCCGAAGGCGGTCATGGCGATCGCCTGCGAACGCGATTTGACGAGCGGCATACAGGACGTTTACCCTCTTCCGGCCGTCGGCGTTCTGAACATACGGCCGAACGGCCCGTGCTTCAATACGCACGTCGATATTGAGAAGGTGCGTGAGGAAATCAAGAAATTCTTGATTGACGACGATGCGGCGAAGAAGGAGAAGAATGTGCCCGAAGACGAAGGTGACGGGCAAAAATGAGGAGGAGCTATGGACAAGGCGCGGGAGACGGCGCTCAAGGCGCTTCATGAAGTGAATGAAAAGGGCGCTTATGCCAATGTGGCATTGGCGCGGTCTTTGCGTGCCGCGAAACTCTCCGAAGTGGATCGCCGCTTTGCAACGGAACTGGTCTATGGCGCGGCGAAGGCGGGCGGTACGCTCGATTGGATTCTGCGGCGCTACTTAAATCGTCCGCTTTCCAAGATCCCGCCCATGGTGCGGGATATTTTGCGTTTGGGCATATACCAGCTTTTCTTCCTTGCGCGCGTGCCTGCCTCCGCCGCCTGCAATACGGCGGTGGAGATGACGAAGCGCTGCAGCCATGCGGGCACGGTGAAGTTTGTCAACGCCGTTCTGCGCACGGCGGCTCGTGAACCGGAAAAAGCGGCATTCCCGACGGGCAAGGCGCATGAAGCGGAAAATCTCGCCCTGTCCCTGCAGCATCCCGAGTGGCTCGTGCGGCGTTGGATTGGGCAGTTCGGCTATGAAGAGGCAAGGGCGCTCTGCGAATTTGACAATGCGCAGGCGACGCTTTCCCTGCGTACGAACACCTTGAAGATTACGCGGGACAAGCTCCTCGAACGCCTCTCGCAAGAGGGCGTGGAGGCGGAGCCTTCCGCTTGGACGCCCGAAGGAATCCTCTGCCTTCGTCACGGCTCTCTCGACGCTCTGGAATCCTTGCAGCAGGGGCTTTTTCAGGTGCAGGACGAAAGCTCGATGCTCGTGGCGCACGTCCTCGCGCCCGAGCCGGGCGAATTCGTGCTCGACGTCTGCAGTGCGCCGGGCGGCAAGACGACGCATATCGCCGCCTCTATGGGCGACCGTGGACGCATCGTCGCACTCGACGTGCATGAGCACAAGATGCGCCGCATTGCGGAAAACTGCGAGCGGCTCGGCATCAAGTCGGTGGAGACTCTGCTCCTCGATGCGCGCGAGGCGGGGAGGCGCTTTCCGCGCCAAGCCGACCGCGTGCTCGTCGATGCACCTTGCTCGGGACTCGGCGTCCTGCGGCGAAAGCCCGATGCGCGTTGGAGAAAGCGGCCGGACGACCTCGCCGCTCTCGCACGATTGCAGCGGGAAATTCTCAGCTCTGCTGCGGAAGCCGTGAAAAGCGGCGGCGTGCTCGTCTACAGCACATGCACGATCGAGCGCGAGGAAAATGAAGCCGTCGTGGAAGACTTCCTCGCGCGGCACGAAGAGTTCAGCTTGGAGAATGCAGGAGAACTCCTGCCGCTGAAAAAGCGCCCCGAGCGGATGCTGCAGCTTTATCCGCAGCGAGACGGCACGGACGGCTTCTTCATCGCCCGCATGAGAAGAAGGTGAATGCATGAAGAACATTTTCGGCATGACGCTCGAAGCGATGCAGGAGGATTTCGCCGCCCTGCGCTTGGAAAAATACCGCGCGAGGCAGGTGGCGGAATGGCTCTACAAGAAATGTGCGAAGCGTTTTTCCGACATGACGAATCTGCCAAAGTCCCTGCGCACGGAACTAGAGACGAGGTACACGATCGACACGCCTCTTTTGCGCGCGAGGCTCGATGCCGCCGACGGCAGGACGAGCAAGTTCCTGCTCGCCTTTTCCGACGGCGCGGCTGTGGAAGCCGTGCTCATGCGTCAACCTTACGGCAACAGTATATGCATATCGACGCAGGCGGGCTGCAATATGGGATGCTCCTTCTGCGCCTCGACACTGCACGGATTGGCGCGTGATTTGACGGCGGGGGAAATGCTCGCCGAGGTTCTCTTCATCGAGGAGATGTTGAAATCGCAAGGCGGGAAGGTCGACACCATGGTCCTGATGGGGTCGGGAGAGCCTTTGATGAACTATGAAAATGTCGTGGATTTCCTGCGCCTGCTGCATGAAGAATACGTGCTGAACATCAGCTATCGCAGCATCACGCTGTCCACTTCTGGCATCGTTCCCGCTATAGACCGTCTTGCCGAAGAGGGCATGCCTCTGACGCTTTCCATCTCGCTCCATGCGCCGCGCGAGGAACTTCGTTCCGAACTCATGCCGATCAATCGCAAGTATCCATTGTCGGACGTCGTCGCGGCAGGAAAACGCTATGCGGAAAAGACGGGGCGGCGCGTCACATACGAGTACATCCTCATCCGCGACGTGAACGACGGCGAGCGGGAGGCTCGGGAATTGGCCGAACTTCTCGAAGGACAGCTTGCAAGCGTCAACCTCATTCCCATCAATCCCGTGAAGGAGCGGGGCTTCGAGCGGCCATCCGAGGAGCGCACTGCAGCCTTCTGTCGTGCGCTCACGCGCCGTCAAATCACGGCCACGGTACGTCGGGAGATGGGAGCTGACATACAGGCGGCCTGCGGACAACTGCGCAACCGTCACATGTCCGAGAGTGAAGAGAAGCAATAGATTGTGAGGGATTCCATGGCTTTTACCAAATGGGAAACATTTTTGGAAAATCATATCGAAGGATTCTTCAATAAGAAGTTTGGCAGCGCCCTTGAACCGATCGAGGTGGAGAAGAAGCTCGAAAAAGAAATCGCGAACGCGAAGCGGCGGGAGAAAAAAGGGAAGAAAGAATGGATCTTGCCCAATGCCTATACGATCCTTATGAACGAGGAAGATTGCCACCACCTTTCGTCACAGCGCTTCCTCGATGATCTTCACATCTTGGCGGAGAAAAAAGTCATCCTGCTCGATGCCTTCATGGACGGGAAACTTGCCATCAACATTCAGAAGGATGCGGAACTTTCTCTCGGCCTGTGCCGCGTGAAGGCGTCATATTCTGACATGGTGCAGCGCGTGGCGCAGGCGGTGAAGGAGCAGCACACGATCGTCCTGCAGAGACCGTCTTTCCAAGTGCCGCTCGATTTGCCGACGGAGTACAAGATTGCTTCGCTCACGGTCGTGGAAGGAGCAGATCTCGACTCTTACCTCGCGTTCGGCGAGAAAAAGATCTTTCTCGGCAGACGTGAACGAAGCGATTTCATCTTGACCGATCCCAACGCTTCGCGCGTCCATGCCTCCATCCGCTATGAAAGGCATCGCCATTTCCTGCAGGATGAGGACAGTACGAACGGCACGCTTCTCAACGGACGTCCCGTGCTCGAATCATGGCTGCGACATGGTGATGAGATTCAGATTGGAAATTCCGTCCTGCGCTATGAGGTGATATGATTGCCGGGTTCAGATCTTTTGCTGCGCGTTCTGAGCGTAGCTTTTCAATACGGCGTCCTGCTGCTGCTCTTTCGTTTTATCGCACGCCTGGCACAGGCGATGTTTGAAGACGCCAAGGCTTTGCGGCAGGAAATAAAGCCGCGTGAAATATTGCCTGACGAAGCCGTGCTTAGCGTCGTGGAGGCGGGCGATGAAACGCTTTTGGGCAAGCGCTTCGCCTTCACGCAGGGACTGACGATCGGGCGCAGCGCCGACAACGACATCCGCATTCCCGATTCCTTCGTATCGCATCGTCATGCTGTCGTACGTCTTGTAAACAATCAGTATGTCATCGAGGACATGGGCAGCATGAACCACACGTATCTGAACGATGCGATCCTGCAGGGAAAGGCTTATCTGAAGCCGGGGGATCTCATACGCATCGGCTTTGTGACACTGAGGTTTGAGAGGTGATTTTTTTGAAAGTCTCGAAAGCGACGGACAGGGGAAAGGTGCGCGAGAGCAACGAGGATGCATGCGCCTTTATACCGCCTGATACGTATGTCGTGGCGGACGGCATGGGGGGATATGCCGCAGGAGAAGTGGCGAGTGCGATGCTCGTCGATGTATTCGCTGAGATGTTTTCCGATGCTGTGCATGAATACGGCGAGAAAGCTTTGCTTCACGCCGTACAGGCAGCGAACAGCAAGATTCTCTGTGCAGCGGCAGCGAGTGAAGCCCGAAAGGGTATGGGGACGACAGTCGTCGCCTTGCAATATAGGGAAAATGCAGCGTATTGGGCGCATGTGGGCGACAGCCGCCTGTATCTTCTGCGAAAGGGTGTGCTCAGGCGGCTCACGCGCGACCATTCCTTCGTACAGGATCTCGTCGATCGAGGCTCCATCACGGAAGAGGAGGCGAGGAATCATCCGAAAAAAAATCTTCTGACGCGTGCAGTCGGCGTGGAAGAAAAACTCGTCGTCGATACGGGAAGCTTCACGATTGAGGCGGGCGACATCTTTCTCCTGTGCTCGGACGGATTGACGAATATGGTTGGAGAAGCCGCCATTCGCGAGACTCTGCAGGGAGAGTCTGCGGACAAGGCACGGACTCTCGTCGAGCTTGCTCTTCTGGCAGGAGGACTCGACAATATCACAGCCATCGTGGTGGAATGCGATGAAAGAGGCTAAGCTGCACCTGCTGCTGCCTCCGCTCGGCATCCTGCTGCTGGGCACGGGCGTACTGCTTCTTGCACATCGTCTGACGGCGGATCTTTTGCTGCTGCCCTGGCTGGCGGCCGTCATCGTCGGTGCATTCTTCACGCAGTTCATTTTGGGCAGACGAGATGGAACGGACTTGACGCTTTTCCCTGCGGCCATGCTGCTCGCAAGTCTCGGCCTCATCATGATCGGACGCTTGAAGCCCGCGCTCTTTTTGACACAGATGCGCTGGCTGCTGCTCGGTCTGATCGTTTATCTTTTCCTCGTCTTTCTTGGAGAGAGGTTTCTTCGCCTCCTTTCCTATCCGTATCTTCTGGGCGTATTCTGCCTTTTGCTCCTGTGCTCGGCGCTCTTTTTCGGCACGGAGATCGGCGGCAGCCGCAACTGGATCGTCTTCGGCCCTTTCGCCGTGCAGCCCTCGGAATTTGGCAAGATCGTCATCATCATGTTTCTTGCTGCCTATCTGACGGAGCATCGGGAGGTATTGACACTGCCCAGGCACAGGCTTCTTTGGCTGAAGCTGCCCGTGCTTCGCTTCATTGCACCGCTCCTACTGATCTGGGGCATCGCCATCTTGATGTTCGTCGTGCAGCGCGATCTCGGCTCGGCTCTGCTCTTTTTTGGCATAGCTGTTTCCATGACGTATATGGCTACGGGTCGAAAATCTTATGTGGCGCTTGCCTTCGCGTTCTTTCTGGGCGCAGCCGCGCTCAGTTACTCGTTCTTTTCCCATGTGCGCGTGCGTTTCAACATCTGGCTCGACCCTTGGAGCGATCCTTCGGGCAGCGCCTATCAAGTCGTGCAGTCCCTCTTTGCGCTCGGCTCGGGCGGCGTTTGGGGCGCGGGTTTTGCGCACGGTCATCCCAATTTGATTCCCGAGGTGCATACGGATTTTATTTTTGCGGCGATTGCGGAAGAACTGGGGCTGCTAGGCTCCTTGGGCGTCATGCTCGTTTTTGCCCTGTTTTTTTATCGTGCCATACGCATAGCGCTCGCTTGCCGGGAAGAGACGCGCATGCTGCTTGCCGCCGGCATCGCGGTCGTATTTCTCCTGCAGGCCTTCATCATCATCGCAGGCGTGACGAAATTCCTGCCGCTGACGGGCATCACGCTTCCCTTTGTAAGCTACGGAGGCAGTTCCATGATCGCCAGCTTCATGCTGCTCGGCATTTTGACCGTGCTTTCCAAAAAGGAGAATCGACATGGTTGAGCGAAATAATACAAGGTGTATCCTGCGCACAGCCATCATCCTGCTCCTGGCATTCTCCTGCCTGGCGCTTTATGTCGTCTATCTGCAGGTCTGGGAAGCGGATCGGCTCGCAGAGCATCCGCTGAATCGCCGCGCAGCTCTCGCCGAGGACAGCGTGCTGCGCGGCAGCATCCTTGATCGAAAGGGTGAAGTTCTCGCGCTCAGCCCGAACGTAGGAGAGAGACGCTATCCTTACGGGCGGATCATGGCGCCGGTCACAGGCTATCTTGATGATACGATCGGCAGCACGGGCATCGAGGCTTATAAGGGGGCAGAGCTTTCCGGACACAGCCGACTTCTCGGGCGACTGGGGCCGCTCGCGCAGATTTTCTCTTCCGCACGCGGCGACGACGTCTATCTGACACTCGATGCCGCACTGCAGGAAACGGCATACGAGGCGCTGGGAGAACGGCGCGGGGCTGTCGTCATGCTCGATGCGGAAAGCGGGGCGGTTCTCGTGCTCGCATCGCGTCCCTCGTTTGATCCGTCCGATGTTCAAGCGCAGTGGGACAGCCTGAGGCAGGACAAGGAAAGTCCGCTCGTAAACCGTGCGCTGCAAGGTCTTTATCCGCCCGGCTCGACCATCAAGCCATTGATTCTCGATGCGGCGTTGGAAAACGGCGTCACGAACAGCAAGGAGGTCTTTGACTGCACGGGGGCGCTCAAAGTGGGGGATTCGGTCATCCACGAGAGCCACGGCGCTGTGCACGGCAGGATCGATGTGGAGCACGCCTTGATTGAGTCCTGCAACACGACGTTCGGTTCGCTTGCGCTGCGCCTGGGCGGCAAGAAACTGGCGGACGCCTTCCGGCGCTTCGGCTTCGAGGAGACGGCGCAGGGCGAATTGGCGGAGGCGGCAGCGCATCTGCCCGACTTCGCTTCCCTCGGTCAAGGAGATACGGCGCAGATCGGCATCGGGCAGAGCACGCTTCTCGTCACGCCGCTGCACATGGCGCTGCTCGCCGCAGCGTTTGCAAATGACGGCGTCGTAATGAAGCCCTACATGGTCGAACGTGTCGTGACGCCCAACGGCATCACACTCGAACAGCATCGAAGCGAGAAGTGGTTCGATGCTACGACGGCGGCGCGCGCCTCCTTGATTCATGGATTCATGGAGGAGGTCGTGCAGGAAGGCACGGGCACGGCGGCGGCTCTCCGTGGCGTGCGCGTAGCGGGCAAGACGGGTACGGCGGAAAATTCGGGCGAGGATCATGCGTGGTTCATCGGCTCGGCGGAAATAAAAGGTCGAAAGACAGCTTTTGCCATCCTTGTGGAAAACAGCGGCGGAGGCGGCACGGAAGCTGCACCAATCGCACGGAAGCTGTTGGAAAAGTTGCAAGATGATTAGGAGGCAGTGCCATGGAACAACGCATTTTAGGCAATCGCTATGAGCTTGTGGAGCTTGTTGGAAGCGGCGGCATGGCTGATGTATATAAGGCGCACGATAAACTGCTCGATCGAACGGTCGCGGTCAAGGTGCTGCACGCCCAATTCGCGAGTGACGCCGAGTTTGTAGCACGCTTTCAAGCTGAAGCGCAGGGAGCCGCGAAGATGTCGCATCCCAACATCGTCAATATCTACGATGTCGGGCAGGAGGGAAACGCCCACTACATCGTTATGGAATACGTTTCGGGGCAGACCCTGCGCGAAGAGCTTGATGCGGGCGGACGCCTGCCCGTTGCCACGGCGCTCGCCATTGCGCGTCAGATTGCTGAGGCTCTGCACCATGCGCACAAGAACGGTCTTGTCCACTGCGACATCAAGCCGCACAACATCCTCGTGATGGAGGACGGGCGCATCAAGGTCGCCGATTTCGGCATCGCTCGCGCCGTGAGCTCGGTCACGTCGACGTATACAGGCAACATCGTTGGCTCCGTGCATTATTTTTCGCCGGAGCAAGCGAAGGGCGCTTCGATCACGCCGAAGTCAGACGTCTATTCCCTCGGCGTCGTTCTCTATGAAATGCTCACGGGCGAGCTGCCCTTCACGGGCGAAACGCCCGTCGGCATCGCCTTGAAGCACTTGCAGGAAGAACCTCTTTCCGTCTGCGCCATCGACCCGTCGATTCCGCCCTTTGTCGAGGCTCTCGTTGCGGAATTGATGGCAAAGGATCCGAGTCGGCGTCCCGACAGTGAGACCGTCGTGCGGCAGATCGCGCAGGATGAGGCGATGCTTGGCGGCTCGGCATCGCCGCTGCTCGATCCCTATGCGACGCAGGTATTGCCGCGCGTGCGCGAGGCCGAGGTCGATTCATCTCTTTTGTCAAGACACGGGCAGGAAGAGCGGCAGTCCGTGCATGTTCCGGATGCCGGGCATGGCGGTGCAGCGAAGAAGGCGTATCGCTCCAAGGCCTTTCTTTTTGTCCTGTTCCTCGTATTGTTCTTTGGCTTCTTTGCCGGAGCATTCCTTTCCTATGGGAAGTTTTGGAGCGGTGCGGAAGTTGTCGTTCCCGATGTGACGGGACAGACGCTGGCCGTCGCCAAGCAGAAGCTGGAGGACAAGAAACTGCGCGTGGACATCGCGGAGATGTATGATTCCAATATACCGGCAGGGCAGGTCGTCAAGCAAGATCCCGAGGGAGGCTCGAAGGTCAAGGAAGAGCGCCTCGTGACCATTTACGTGAGCAAGGGCGGCGAGGAGGTCAGTATGCCGGAACTCAAGGGGATGCAGAAGTCAGCGGCAGAGAGCAAGCTGACCGGAGCGGGCCTGAAACTCGGCGTCGTGACGGAAGAGTTCTCCTCGCAGCCTGCGGGGAGCGTCATCGGGCAAGATCCGCGTGCTGGATCGAAGATCAGCAAGGGGCAGGTCGTCGACCTCGTGATCAGCAAGGGCGAGCGTCCGCGCAAGGTCTCCGTGCCGAGCGTCGTCGGCGGCGCGGAATCAAGCGCCAAGGAAGCGATCAAGAACCGCGGACTTCATGTAGGCTCCGTCACGAAGGAAGCGAGTTCGCAGGCGGCAGGCACGGTCGTGCGTCAGAGCCCGGCGGCAGGCAGCGAGGTGGAAGAAGGCACGGCGGTCGACCTTGTGCTGGCAGCCGAAACGGAAAAGAGGTCTTCGAAGACGAAGGAGCGCGCGTCGGACGACAATGCAGGCGACAAGACGCCGAGCAAGGACGCAAGCGGTGGCAAGTCGAACCGCTAGCAAGTGGGAGAGGAGGACGGTTTGTTGCAGGGAAAAGTGCTCAGAGCGCAAAACAGTTTCTTCTATGTGGCGACACGAGAGGGGCTTGTAGAGGCGAAGCTGCGAGGCCGCCTGAAAAAGGAACGCATTGCCGTCGTGCCGGGCGATGACGTGGAGCTTGAGCTTACAGAAGGCGGCGCGGGCGTCATCGAGCGGCGCTGTGAGCGAAAGAGCCTTTTACGCCGCCCGTTGGTCGCCAATATCGATCAGGTCGTCCTCGTCTTCGCCGCGCGCGAGCCGGATATCAATCCCGTGCTCATCGACCGTTTTCTCGTGCTCGCCGAGTGGTCGAAGATCGAACGCATCATCCTCTGCATCAACAAGATGGATTTGCTGGATGGTGATGAGGCGGAGATTCCTGCACTCGCCGCGCTCTATCGTGAAATCGGCTATCCCGTATGCCTGCTGTCCACTGTTACAGGGGAAGGAGTGGCAGACATGCAGTCTCTTGTCGAGGAAAAGACGAGCGTGTTTGCCGGCTCATCGGGTGTAGGAAAATCCTCTCTCTTGAACTGCCTCGCGCCGGGCATTGCCCTTTCTACGGGCGCTGTCAGCGAGAAGATCAAGCGCGGCAGGCATACGACGCGAACGGCGCAGCTTCTGCCGTTCGCCGGAGGATTCCTCGTCGATACGCCGGGCTTCAGTGCTACGGAACTTGCCGAGATCGAGCCTTGTGCGCTCTCGGGGCTTTTTCCCGAATTTCGTTCCTTTTTCGGCGCTTGCCGATTTCAGCCCTGCACGCACAGCCACGAGCCGGGCTGCGCCGTCAAAGAAGCCGTGCAGGCGGGAAGAATTGAAGACTCGCGCTATGCTTCCTATTTGGAAATGCTGCAGCAGAGTGTACAGAGAAAGAAGGTATATCGATGATTCAAGTGGCGCCGTCGATTCTCTCGGCGGATTTCGCGCATCTTGCCGATGAGGTGCAGCGCATTGAAACTGCCGGGGCGGAGTACGTCCATATCGATGTCATGGACGGCGCTTTTGTGCCGAACATCACGTTGGGTGCTCCCGTCGTGAAGTCGCTTCGCAAATGCTCTGCGGCGGTTTTTGATGTGCATCTGATGGTCGAGCGCCCGGAAGCGCAGATCGCCTCCTTCGCCGAGGCTGGTGCGGACGTCATCACCTTTCATATCGAGGCGGTGCGTCATGCCCATCGCCTCGTACAGGAGATCAAATCTCTCGGCTGCAGGGCGGGCGTCGCGCTCAATCCTGCGACGCCGCTCGTCATGCTCGAAGAACTTATGGCAGATATCGACATGGCGCTCATCATGACGGTCAATCCGGGTTTCGGCGGACAGAAGTTCATTCCGTCGATGCTCGAAAAAATCGCGCTTCTGCGTCATACGGCAGAAGAAAATGATTTCGCTCTCGACATCGAGGTCGATGGCGGCATCAATGCCGAGACGGCGCCGCTCGTGCGAGAGGCGGGGGCGAACATCCTCGTCGCAGGCTCTGCCGTCTATGGTGCGAGCGATATAGAAAAAGCGATTCAGGCGATTCGCGGCTGAGGGAGGAGGAAACGCGAATGGAAAAGGCGGTAGTGCTGCTTTCGGGCGGACTTGATTCGACGACCTGCATGGCCGTCGCAAAGGAGCAGGGGAAAGAACTTTATCCCATCAGCTTTGACTATCATCAGCGCCACAGCATCGAGCTGGAAGGCGCGAAGAAGATTGCAGCTTTTTACAAAGTGAAACGTCATTTGATCATCGAGACGAACATGGAAGCGATCGGCGGCTCGGCGCTGACGGACGACAGCATCGCCGTGCCCGAGGGCGACGTTTCGCGCACGTCGGTTCCCGTGACCTACGTGCCTGCACGAAATCTGATCTTCTTGAGCTATGCGCTCGGCTATGCCGAAACCATCGGCGCGCGCTCCGTCTACATCGGCGTCAACAGCGTCGACTATTCGGGCTATCCCGACTGTCGTCCCGAATTTATCCGGCATTTTCAGGCTGTCGCGGACTACTCGATGGAAGCGGCCTCCGAAGGAAAGCGCATCGAGATCGTCACGCCCCTGCAGAATTTGTCCAAAGCCGATATCGTGCGCTTGGCGACGCGTCTTGCCGTGCCGTTGGAGCTTACGCACAGCTGTTACAGCGGCGGTGAAAAGGCGTGCGGCGTCTGCGACAGCTGCAAACTGCGCCTGCAGGGCTTCGCGGCTGCCGGCATAAAAGACCCGATCGAGTATGAAAGACGCTGAAGAAAAGATGTTGAAGGACATACAGAAAAGCGCGGATATGCGCGGCATCGACATACAGCATGTCGGCATCAAGAACGCCCATCTGCCGTTTCGCATCAAGACGAAGGCGGGCGATTTCCAGCAAGTCACAGCGCGCATCCTCTTTACGGTTTCCCTGCCAAAGGAGTACAAGGGCACGCACATGAGCCGCTTCCTGGAAATCTTGCAGCAGTGGTGCGACAAGCCCGTAGCGGAAGAAGAGATGGAAGCCATGTTGCAGGACGCGCTTCATCGTCTTGAAGCAGAAACGGCGAAGCTGCGCCTTTCCTTCAAGTATTTCATCGAGAAGGAAGCGCCGGCAAGCGGCAAGAAATCCGTGCTCGACCTCGATTGCTTCTTCGAGGGCGAAAAGCGTGCGGGCGAGGCGATGTCGTTTCGCCTCGGCGTCACCGTGCCTGCGACATCCCTCTGCCCGTGCAGCAAGGCGATCTCGCGCTACGGTGCGCACAATCAGAGGAGTCTTCTGCAAGCAGTCGTCGAGTTCAAGCCACCTGCGCCGTGCATCTTCATCGAGGATCTCGCCGCGCTCATGGAAGAGCAGGCGTCGTGCCCGATCTATCCGCTGCTGAAGCGCGAAGATGAGAAGTATGTGACGGAAAAAGCATACGAGCAGCCAAAGTTTGTCGAGGACATCCTGCGCGACCTCGTGCTCGCCCTGCGTCCTTTGCCCGGACTCTTTTGGTTCTCGCTTTCCTGCGAGAATTTCGAGTCCATTCACAATCACAGCGCCTATGCGAGCCACGAAGAATATGTGAATTGCGAGGCGCGGACAGCCGGCAAAGAGCAATGAGCTGAGAAACTGCGTCAGGCCGCTCTGAGGAGGTGTCAAATGAAGGTGTTCTGCAAGCGTTTCATCGTACCGCTGCTGCTCGTTTTCTTCATCTCGGGCGCCGTCATCTATTCGACGGTCGACATTCATACCTTGAAAAATCTCACAGCGTTCCAGCCGTGGTCCATCGCCCTTGCGCTCCTCTGCGTGAGCCTTGGTCTGACGCTTGACGGCACGCGCCTCATGCACCTCGTGAAGATCTCGGGCGAGCACATCACGTTAGGACAGGCGGTGCAGGTGGTCTTTGGCAACTACTTCCTCGCGCTTCTGACGCCGGGGGCAACGGGCGGCGCTGTGGCGCAGCTCATGTTCCTGCGTCATGCAGGCGTACCGGCGGGCAAGGCGACGGTGCTCGTCATCGTGCGAACCCTCGTGTCCATCCTATTCCTTATATGCTGCATGCCGTTCATCTTCCTGCACGACGCAGGCATCCTGCCCGGCGTGGACAATCATACGCTGATGCTCATCTCTGTCATCGCCTTCGTCGTCATCGCGCTCATCGCGCTTGCCTTTCGCGCGAATGCGTTCGACTATATCGTCCTGCGCCTGACGAAGCGACTGAGCGCGAAGCGCAGCAAAAAGCTGCTCTCTTTCTATCGTGATCTCAAGATGGGCGTGCATCTCCTCGCGTCCTCGCCCAAGAGCATGCTTCGCATCTTTTTTGAATCAGGCTTGAGCCTCATGTTCATCTATGCCATCGTTCCGTGTCTTCTTTTGGGACTCGGCGTGACAGATGCCGATTGGTACACGGTCATGGGGCGCATGATCTTCCTCAACATGCTGCTCTACTTCACGCCGACGCCCGGCGGCTCCGGCATCGCAGAGGGCGGCTTCGTCCTGCTTTTCGCCGATTCTGTGCCGGCAGGCACCGTCGGCATCCTCGCCGTTTGCTGGCGGCTCATCGCCGAGTACATCCCGTTCTTCATTGGTCTCTACTACACGCTCAAGGTATTTGGCAGAGATTTTATGCATCGCCAAATGGAGCAGCAGGAGGATGGCTGAACGTGCAGGCATACTGCTGAAAATAATGTTTCTTAAAGAAAATTTTTTCGTGCGCTTGCCATGATAGGAACTTTGCTATATAATTACTGTTAGTAATTGTTTTTTCAAAACTTCATACAGACGTCATAAGTGTCGCCGATGTATATCGGCGAGCGATGAGAGGAAAATGGGTGAAAGACCCATGCTGTCCCGCAGCTGTAATCGGGGAATTTGTTTCCATGGGAAACGCTGGAATCGCTGTTTCTTATGAAAGTGCTGAATGCGTCGGCACTTCCTGACATGTCACTGGGGAAAACCCGGGAAGACGGAAACAAACGATGATCCGAGAGCCAGAAAGCCTGCTTATGATAAGATTCATTGCTTGACTTACGAGAGATGAGGAGATGGATGCCAGGGTATATTCGTTGGCGGAATATACCCGTGGTATTTTGCGCTTGCAGGAAAAATCCGCATGTCTTGTCTTGGTTGACGGACATGCGTTTTTTTATGGAAATGCCGGATAGCTGGGCGTTTCCTTATAGAGACCGATTCTGAGGATTCGGTCGCAAATGTCTTTTTTATATGATTTTTAAGGAGATGAGGTATTGCATTGAAAGGAAAAGATTTGATACGTCGCCTGTGTCAGATGCTCATCACGCTTTTGGGCGTTACATTCTTGACATTCGGTCTGACGTATCTCGCTCCCGGTGATCCTGTAGAGATGATCCTGGAGACTGGCGATACGATGGTGTCGCAGGAAACTATCGAAAAGACACGTCACGAATTGGGGCTTGACCGTCCCTTCCATGAGCAGTATCTGCACTGGCTTTCCGGCTTGCTGCATGGCGATATGGGCATGAGCTATTCCGCCAAGATGCCGGTTGCCGAAAAGCTTGAGCAGAATCTTCTCGGCACGCTGCTTCTGGCAGGAACAGCAACCTTGATGATGCTCGTCGTTTCTGTGCCTTGCGGAGTCATCGCAGCTTTATATCGCAACCGTTGGCCGGATTATTTGATTCGCGGCGTGTCCTTTCTCGGCGTTTCGATGCCAAGCTTCTGGGTCGGCTTGCTGCTTCTCTTCGTCTTCGGTTTGAAATTGGGACTGTTCCCGATTTCGGGCGGCGAGGTCACTCTGGAAGGGTTGATTCTTCCGTCTGCAACCCTGGCGATCCTCCTGTCTTCCAAGTATACGAGGCAGGTGCGTATCGCCGTGCTCGAAGAGTTCAGTCAGGATTACGTCATCGGCGCCAAGGCTCGCGGTCTGTCCATGCAGCGCATTCTGTGGCGCCATGTGCTGCCCAATGCGTTTTTGCCGCTCATCACGCTCTTCGGTTTGGCTCTAGGCTGGCTCTTGGGCGGTGTGGCGATCGTCGAGATCGTCTTCGGCTGGCCCGGCATAGGCCGCCTGGCGGTGCGGGCGATCGAGATGCGAGACTATCCGTTGTTGGAGGGATTCGTTCTCTGGACAGCCATCTTCTACATGGTAGTCAACTTCCTTGTGGATCTGTCCTATGTGTATCTTGATCCGCGCCTGAAGAAGGGGGAGAGGCCATGAGCAAGGACGCAAAGCTCCTGCGCTTCTATTCCATATTGGCAGGGTTGATCTTCCTCACAGCGCTTCTCGCGCCCTTCATCTTGACGCAGGATCCCTATGAGTCGTCGATGCAGCAGGCATTTCTGCCGCCTTCCGCCGAGCATTGGTTCGGAACGGATAAACTCGGGCGCGATCTCTTTACGCGCGTGATTTACGGCGCGCGCATATCGGTGTTCATGTCTTTGACGGTCGTCATCCTCATCGCCGGCATCGGCTCTGCCATCGGCGTCGTTGCCGGCTATGTCGGCGGCAAGGTGGATACGATCATCATGCGCCTTGCCGATATGTTCCTCGCCTTTCCGGGCATCGTGCTGGCGATTGCCATTGCGGGCATGATGGGCGGCAGCGTGGTCAATGCCATCCTCGCTCTTGTCGCCGTCGGTTGGACGAAGTATGCACGCCTGGCGCGCAGCATGACGCTGAAGGTGCGCCAGCAGGATTATATCGCGGCGGCTGTGACGAACGGCACGCGTCCCGTGCAGATGTTTTTCCGCCATATCGCGCCCAATATCCTTTCCATCATACTGGTGACGGCAGCCGTCGATATCGGGGCGATGATGATGGAGCTGGCAGGTCTTTCGTTCCTAGGCTTTGGCGCGCAGCCGCCGACGCCGGAATGGGGACTCATGCTCAACGAAGGCAGGCAGGCACTGCAGACGGCGCCGTGGCTCATGCTGTTCCCCGGCGCCGCCATCGTCCTCGTCGTCGCCGTGTTCAATCTGTGGGGAGATGCGCTGCGCGATTGGCTTGATCCAAACAAGGCAAGCTGATGGTTTTACGATGTCTTATGATTTTAGGAGGCTGAAATTTAATGAAAAAGTGGAAGAAGTTGCTTTCTGTTGCCATGGCGGCGTGTTTGTCCGTGGCGGTATTCGCAGGCTGCGGCGGCAAAGAGGCTTCGAAGGATACCTTGCGCGTCGGCGTGACGAACTTCGCGGACTCTCTTGAGCCGACGGAAAATGCTTTCGGCTGGGTCGTCATGCGCTACGGTATGGGCGAGACGCTGACGAAGTTTGATGAGAAGATGAACATCCAGCCGTGGCTCGCAGAGAAATGGACGATCAGCGACGACAAGCTCACGTGGACGTTCAAGATCCGCGACGGCGTGAAGTTCTCGAACGGGAACCCGCTGACGGCAGAGGCTGTCAAGGCCTCCATCGAGCGCGCCTTTGCCAAGAACACGCGCGCCGCGACGTTCTTCAAGTACACGGAGATGAAGGCGGAAGGACAGAATCTCATCATCACGACGGACAAGCCGGCGCCGAGTATGCCCGGCTACCTCGCCGACCCGCTCTTCCTCATCGTCGATGTGTCGGCGGAAAAGGATCGCGACTTTGCAAAGCAGGGACCGATCTGCACGGGGCCTTACGTCTGCGAATCCTTCGTCAAGGAAAAGGCAGTCATGAAGAAGAATCCCAATTACTGGGACGGCGAGGTGCCGTTCGAAACGGTGGAGATTCCTTCGATCGACGATCCGAATACGCGCGCCATGGCGCTCCAGTCCGGTGAAGTGGACATGGCTGTGAACATCGCCCCGGGCGACGTTGGCTTGTTCAACGATACGAGCAAGTATCATGTCGACAAGATTGCCTCGCTGCGCACGGTGCTCGCGCGCATCAACGAAAAGGGCATCCTCGGCGATCCCAAGGTTCGCGCTGCGTTCATCAGCATGTGTGACCGCAAATCGTACAACGAAGTGATCTTGAAGGGCACCTTCATCGAAGGCAAGGCTCCTGTTCCTCCTTCCCTTGATTATGGTTTTGATCAGCTTTCCGACCCCAACCACTACGATATCGAGCGTGCCAAGAAGCTGCTTGATGAGGCAGGCTGGAAGGATACGGACGGCGACGGCATCCGCGACAAGGACGGCAAGCCTCTGAGCGTCGACTTCATCATCTACAACAGCCGCGCCGAACTGCCGATCTATGCGGAAGCCGTGCAGGCGGACGGCAAGAAGATCGGTTTTGACATCAAGGTGAAGACGGTCGACTACAATCTGCTCGACAAGATCGGTATCAACGGCGAGTATGACCTGCTGATTTCCAATATCATCACGGCAAATACGGGCGATCCCGAGATTTATCTCAACTGGTACTGGCGCACGAACAAGGACGGCGACAACCAGCAGAACGGTTCGGGCTACAGCAACCCCGAGTACGATGCAAAGTGCGCGGCTCTTGCTGTCGAGTTTGATCCGGCGAAGCGCCGTCAGCTCATGATCGAGATGCAGCAGATCCTCTTGAACGATGCAGCTGCGCTCTTCCTCGGCTATCCTGAGACGAACATCATCAGCTCGACGAAGATCACGGGTGCGACGATGTATCCGTCCGATTACTATTGGATCACGAACAAGATTCGCCCGGCGAAGTAAGGAGAAAGGAAGAACGATATGCTTCTTGAGGTCAAGAACCTCCATATCCAATATGCCGGCACCGAGATGGTGCATGGCATAAGTTTTTCCCTCGATTCCGGTGAAGTGTTGTCACTCGTGGGCGAGAGCGGCAGCGGCAAGACCAGCGTCATACGCGCGATCTTGGGCTGCCTCCCCCACGAGGGGCGCGTGAATGAAGGCGAGATCATTTTTTCCGGCGTGAACATGCTGGAAAATACGCCGAAGATGTGGCGCGACATCAGCGGGCGCAACATCTCGATGATTTTTCAGGACAGCGGCAGCATGATGAATCCCATACGCACGATTGGCAGCCAGTTTGTCGAGTACATCCTGGAGCACAGCTCGATGGACCCACAGAAGGCGGAAAAAGAGGCGAAGGAAATGCTGGACAAGATGCAGCTTCCGAACCCCGATACCATCATGGACAGCTTTCCCTTTGAGCTTTCAGGCGGCATGCGCCAGCGTGTCGGCGTCGCCATGGCGATGTTCTTTCGGCCGCAGCTCCTCTTGGCAGATGAGCCGACTTCGGCACTCGACGTCACGACACAGGCGCAGGTGGTCAAGGAACTGATGAAAATCTGCCGCGATGACGGCACGGCCATCATCCTCGTCACGCACAACCTAGGCGTTGCCACCTATATGTCGGACAAGATCATGGTCATGCAGAACGGGCACGTCGTGGAAGAGGGAACGTCTGAGGCGATCATCGAAAACCCGCAGGCGAACTACACGAAGGAACTCCTGCATTCCGTGCCGCAGATCGGGGGTATGTCGTATGCCAGTTAAAAACGAAGAAGTCCTGCGCATCGAGCATATCACGAAGCGTTTCCCCACAGCTGACGGCCGTGCGCTCACGGCCTGCGATGATGTGAGTTTCTCCCTGTGCAAGGGGGAAACTCTCGGCATCGTGGGCGAGAGCGGCTGCGGCAAGAGTACGCTGGTCAAGACGCTCATGCAGCTTCATAAGCCGACGGAGGGCAAGATTTTCTTTCAGAACAAGGAAATCACATCTCTTACGGGAGAAGAAGCGCGGCAGAATCGCCGCAACATCCAGATGGTCTTTCAAGACCCCGGTACGGCGTTCAATCCCAAGATGAAGATCAAGGACATCCTTGCCGAACCTTTGCGCAACTTCGGACTTTTGAAGACGAGTGCAGCGGAAAAGGCGAAGGAGCTATTGAACCTCGTCGAACTTCCCGCAGAATTTGCCGAGCGTTATCCCGGCAATATGAGCGGCGGGCAGAGGCAGCGCGTCGGCATTGCACGTGCACTGGCGCTTGAGCCGGAAATCCTCGTCTGCGATGAGGCGACGAGTGCGCTCGACGTCTCCGTGCAGGGAAAGGTCGTCGAACTTCTGGCAAAACTGCAGAAGGAGAAGGGCATCTCCATCCTCTTCATCTGCCATGACCTGGCGCTCGTCGCGCTGCTCACGCACCGCGTCGTCGTCATGTATCTAGGCAATGTCGTCGAAATCCTGCGCGCAAAGGATCTGCCTGAGGCGAAGCATCCCTATACGCAGGCCTTGATGAAGTCGGTCTTTCCGCTGCAGCCCAAGGGCAAGGCGGACGTTCAGCTTCTTCGCGGCGAGATTCCAAGTCCGCTCGATGTGCCCAAGGGCTGTCCTTTTCAGAATCGCTGTGACAAGTGCATGCCGGTCTGCAAGGAAAAGAAGCCTGCTCGCATGGAACTTTCCGAGGGACATATCGTAGCATGTCACCTTTTTGCAAAAGATCAAGAAGAGACAAAGGGCGCCTGAAACGAATCGTGCAGTTGACGATGATATTCTTAAAAAGAAAAAGATTTTTATTATCGTCTTGTTGCAAGGAAGGCTTTGTTGTATAATCAGCAACGGTAATTATGTGACGAGCTGGAAGCAAAGGGGCTTGGGACGATTTATGACATTGACCGCTCACGATCGCAAGTATCTCGCAATCGCTATGCCTGCCGCCATGGAAGGCGTATTCATGAATCTCTTGGGCATGGCGGATCTCGTCATGGTCGGCGCCTTGGGCACGCTGTCCATTGCGGCAATCGGCGTCTTCGAGCAGCCGCGCATGGTGCTTCTGACCGTTGCGCGTTCCTTTGCCTCCGTGATCGTGCTCTTGGTGGCACGTCATGTCGGGGCGGGAAGACGGCAAGAAGCGGGGGAGGCTCTTCTGCATTCGGTGTTCATCACGATGCCGGTTCTTGCTGTCATGCACTTTGCAGCCTTTCTCTTCGTAGACGATGTGCTTCTCCTCATGGGAGCAAAAGAGGAGTATTTCGCTCTTGCACACAGCTATGCGGCGATTGCCGTTGCGGCAGTCTTCTTTCTGTCCATGGCGACACTTCTGCAGGCAGTGCTCATCGGCTTCGGCAATACGGCGCTCGTGCTTGCTGTCAATGTGACGAGCAATGTCATCAATGTCATAGGCAATGCATTCCTGATTTTCGGTCTCGGGCCATTTCCGGCGCTTGGCGTCGAGGGCGCGGCAATTGCTACGCTTCTAGGCTCGTTATTTGCTTTCCTTGCTACGCTCGTCGCGCTTTTTCGCCTGGGAATCTTTCGTGAAGTGCAGAAGATTCTTCCCGATCTGCCATTCTTGCGAGAATTTGGCCGCCTCTTCGCCGGGATTTTCGGCGAGATGGGCTGCGAGCGCGTCGGCATGGTGCTTTATTCGCGCATGGCTGTGGAACTTGGTACGATTCCCTTCGCCGTACACAGCATCTGCATGAATTTCTGCGACCTTTACTATGGCTTTGCTCAAGGTATGGGAAAGGCGAGCATGGTGCTTGCCGGCCAGTCCTGCGGCGCACGCCGCATACACGGCTGGCGCGCCTACCTGCGTGCAGGCGTCCGGTGGGGGCTGGCATTCTCTCTGCTCGCCGCAGTATTGACGGCAGTTTTCTCAAGCTCCATCATCGGTTTCTATGACCGCAATCCTGCGGTCATCACCATGGGAACGCCCATCATGCTCTTCGTGGCGGCAGTGAGCTTCCCTGAGGCCTTGGCGCTGATTTTTGCCGGAGTCCTGCGCGGCAGCGGCAAAACGGGGCAGGTGGCGATGTGCTACTTTGTCAGCGTGACCTTTTTGCGCCCGCTCTTCACGGCGTTCCTGCTCTACGTGCTCGGTCTTGGCATTTTGGGCGCATGGATTGCGCTCGCCTTTGACCAGTGCTTGCGCGCAGCGGCATCGGGCTTTCTCGTGCGGCGCGTGCGTGTCGCAGAGCTGATGGGCAAGGATTAACATGATTTATTTATGAAACATTCAGGAGGAATTTCATTCATGAACAAGAAGTTTTTGACGGCAGCGCTTGCTGCGGCACTTTCCTGCACGACAGTTTCTGCCTTTGCGGCGGCGAATCCCTTCGCTGATGTGCCCAGGGATCATTGGGCCTACGATGCCGTGGCCGAGCTTGCTGATGAAGGCGTCATCGAGGGCTATGGCGACGGCACGTATCGCGGTGAGAACGAGATCACACGCTATGAGATGGCGCAGATGGTCGCCAAGGCGATGGCTAAGGAAGATCAGGCCAATGCACAGCAGAAGGCACTGATTGACCGCCTCGCAGCCGAGTTCTCCGCAGAGCTCAGCAACCTCGGCGTGCGCGTCGCCAATCTTGAAGACCGCATCGACAACGTGAAGTGGGGCGGCGAGATGCGCTACACGGCCAGCAAGAGGATGTTCCATGATGGACCGGATTCTTCCATGAATCGTCTCGAACTTCGCTTGAAGCCTGTCGCCACGATCAACGACCATTGGCTCGTGCGCGCGCGCATCGACGG
>ERZ773055.105-NODE-105-length-56435-cov-28.902057_pt1 | contig 56435 bp, 52 predicted proteins | sample MGYA00580515_ERZ773055 | MGnify/ENA primary metagenome ERZ773055 (study PRJEB29015, sample SAMEA2737993) | human oral metagenome | biome: human oral; feature: human-associated habitat; material: dental | place: China | collected 2064 ...
ACCCTACCGTACCGCAAAGCACAAAAAGAGACACCCACCATTCGATAAACGACATACAGTGGGCGTCTCAAAGTTTCTTCTCGACAGAAGATTTTGTGCTGTTACCGCTGGTAGACGATGTGAAATCGCAAAACGTCGCCCGCGCGCATCACAAAAGTTAGATTCTGACTCCTCGGTGAACGGTGTTGTTAAAGATCAGGTAGCCGATAATTGCGTTCACCAGTGACAGCGTGACAAAGATGATGTTTGGAAGTGTCTCGTTAACCACGCCCGTTGAAGAGCTGAACGAATCCATAACCGGGAGAATCATCATCATGAACGTGCCGCCAATGACAAACATGGAGCCCAGCGTGCCCACAAGAGAAGATACGGTGACCGAAAGGCTTCTCTTGGTGATATCAATGACGGAAGTCCAGTCAAAGTTTGGTCGGCGGATATCAATGGCCAGGCCAACGTTAGACACCAGGAACACAATGCAGAGCGGCAGAATAACGTTTCTCAACGCCGTTTCAATGGTGATGTGACCAGGAATCAGGAAGAAAATCTGGGTCACAACGCTGAAAATGAGCACGTAGATCATGTTAACGGCAATCTTTGCGCCAAAAATCTGCTTTGAAGAAACGGGCATGGTTGCCATCAGCCAGTTTGAGCGGCCTTCCAGCGAGTACGAAATAGCAGCGGAGTTGGCAGCGCAGAACATCGAGGTGCCAAACCAGGTGGTTATCATACCAAAGATGGTTCTTGCCAAAGGTAGATAGCGCGGAACCTCGGACGCAGGAACAAAGTAGGCCACGATAGACGACGTGCTAAAGAACATAGAAATAAAGGCGAGAATAACCATCAGCAAGCAGCCAAAAAGCATGTTTATAAAGACTGCTGGGTAACCTGTGATGGTCAGAATCTCTTTTCTAATCAAAGCAACAAATGGCGTCGCAGACTTGGTGGAAATCTGTTTGGTGGTGAACTTCTTCTGGACCTTATCCTCGCTTACCAGCGCATTAATGCGGTCGTTGAAGCGAGAAATGATTGCCACAATTGCTGCAGGAGCACCAACGGAGACCAAGACAAACAGTAAGAAACTGACAATTGAGCCAGAATTAAAGAAATCCGCAATCCATAGTGATGGAAGATAAACTACGCCAACTGAACTTGCAACGCTAAAGACGGTGTCGCGGAAATTACCCACCACAGCTGGGGCAAACTTGTCTGCGTTGAAAGATACCGTAAAGATAAAGAACAGATAGGCAACCATAAAGAAAAGGCCAAAAACGCCACCGATGACCATTCCCAAGTTCTTAAAGTGCAGCTTTGCAGCAAGGGCTGCAACCGCAAAAGCCAAGAGAATTGCAGCAGAAACTGCAAGGTTAGGCCCAAGAAGAAGCGCGAACAAGGCGCCAATCAAGCGTGGAAGTGTAACCGCCTCAAAGGTGAAGTAAGCCAAAAAGACTGGCAGCATAATGACAATAGACCAGATACCCTCGGCAGCATACAGAGCTGCTACGCGAGAATAAATGATGGTGCTCTTTTTGATTGGAAGCGACATGATAAAGTCGTAATCCTTGTACGCAAAAAGCACGCCATTGGCCTTTACAAACGTCAAAATAACACCAGGTAGAGCGCCAACAAGAATTCCCGCGAGAGGAAGCAGCCTTGTGAAGCCGGCAATGGCTAGAGTTGTAGCAACGCCGTAGATGTAGACCATCATAAAGAGCGCGCCAATAACTGCAAAAATGCCGCCAACAATAGGCAGGGCGTTTGCGCCAACCTTTTTCTCAAAATTCTTTCGAGCTCCCACAACCTGCGTAGTCCAAATCATGGTGATCTGAACCTTAAGCAGCATCCAGAACACTTTGAGGTCAGAAGGCAGTTTGAGCTCAGAGCGATTTAGAACAGGAACCTGACCAGCGCTTACTTGAGCTGGAATAAACACATCTCCTGAGAGTTGCAGGTTCTGCTCAGGCACATCGGGGCGCTGAGGAGCCTGTGGAACGTTGTTTGCCATGACTAGTTCTCCTTAGAGAAGGAAGGAGGAACTGGAGCGCCCGGAGGCACTGGTGCACCGGGCACAGTTGGGGCTGCTGGTGCAGCAGGCGCGGCAGGTGCAGCAGGCGCGGCGGGTACTGCGGACACGGCTGGTGCTGCAGGTGCCGCTGGTGCCGCGGGTGCTGCTGGTGCTGCAGGTGCAGCGGGGGCTGTAGGTGCGGCGGCTACAGGTGCGCCAGGAATGACTGGCTGAACAGCGGCGCCGTCCTTTGTGGTTGCCATGTCCTGAGCAATATCGGAAGAAACGCCAGGCGCGCCAGCCTCAAGGCCAAGGAAGACTTCCTCGAGCGAGGCATTACCTCGAATCTCATCCGTTTTACCTGCGGCAAGAAGCTTACCCTGACGAATAATTGCAATTTTATTGCAGAGTTTCTCGACAACCTCAAGAACATGTGACGAGAAGAACACGGCAGATCCGCGGTCGGCAAGCTCATGCAGCATCTTCTTCAGCTCGAAGCTTGCTGCTGGATCCAGGCCAACAAATGGCTCGTCCAAAATGATGAGCTTTGGCTCGTGGAGCAGAGCGGAAATCAGAACCAGCTTCTGCTTCATACCGTGAGAGTAGCTGCCAATAGCATTTGCCAGGGAATCAGTGATGCCCAAGCGGTTGGCCAACGTAGTAATGCGCTCGACTCGGTTCTCCGCAGGAACGCCAAAGATGTCGCAGACGTAATTGAGGTACTTAATACCGCTCATGAACTCGTAAATGTCTGGGTTATCTGGGACGTAAGCGATGACCTGCTTTGAGCCAACAGGGTCAACCAGCACATTCTTTGAATCCACAAAGATGACGCCGCCCTCAAATGGCTGAGCGCCAACAATGGACTTGATAAGCGTTGTCTTACCTGCGCCGTTGTGGCCGATAAAACCGTAGATGTCGCCAGGCATAACGTCGAGCGAAAGATCAGAAACAGCCACCTTAGAGCCGTACTTCTTGGTGAAGTGCTGAACGCTCAGTACAGGGACAACCTCACCCGGTGCTGCTGGAGCTGGTGCGGGAGAAGCTGCAGGCACGGGCGCAGCAGCGGCTGCAGGCGCGGCGGCTGCGGGTGCGGCAGGCGCAGCGGGTGCAACCGGAGATACGGGAGCGTTAGGAACGGGTGGCTGTGGGATGTTGTCGGCCATGTTAGTTTCCTTCTTCCAATTTATCTATCTTGTTCACACGAGTGTCTTGAGCTTTTGGAGCTCGCTTTGCTCTTCTTAGGGCATCGCGAAGTATCCATTCTACCTGAGCATTGGTTGAACGCATGTCATCTTGTGCCCAGCGCTCAACTGCCTCCCAGACTTCTGGATCTACACGAAGTGGATATTGTTTGCGAGGTGCCATGGGTTTCTCGCCATGCTTTACTGCTGCAAGGAACCGGTATTAAGCACAGGCTGAGCCTCGGACTCACCGCAGAGAACAACCATAAGGTTGGAGGCCATGACGGCCTTGCGGTCCTCGTCAAACTCAACGACGCCATTCTCGGAGAGCTGGGTGAGAGCCATATCAACCATGGAAACGGCACCCTCGACGATCTTCTTACGTGCAGCGATGATTGCCTCTGCCTGCTGGCGGCGGAGCATTGCCTGCGCAATCTCAGGAGCGTAGGAGAGATGCGTGAGGCGAGCGTCGTCAACGGTGATACCAGCAACAGAAAGGTTGCGGCTCAGCTCGGACTGAAGCGCCTCGGAGACCTCCTCAATATTGGAACGCAGGGTAATTGCGGTGTTGGACTCGGACTCGTCCTCCATGTGGTCATAGCTGTAAATGCTGGCAACGTGCCTAAGTGCGGTCTCTGCCTGCATAGCAACGTAGCTATCGTAGTCGTCAACGTCAAAGAGTGCCTTGGCGGTATCGCTGACGCGCCAAACGACAACCTCGGCGATCTCGATTGGGTTACCCATGCGGTCGTTGACCTTGAGGACGTCGCCATTCAGCGTGCGAGCACGAGTGGAAATGATAGAGGTGTGCACATTTATACTTGGAGTTCCCACGCCTGTAGAGAGAGAGGAAAGGTCTCCTAAGTTTGTAGAAAGAGTCTTGGCGTAGTAAGGATTTGCCCAGCGAAGACCCTCGTCCTTAACGGTGCCAATATACTTACCAAATAGCACGCACACCTTTGCCTGACCAGGCTGAAGACTGAATAGTCCACTCGAAACAAACAGGCCTGCAAAGAAGAATACCAGTGCACCAATGATGCTTGGGAACGATGGGTCCAGGCGAGGATTTCTGTCTGCAGCGATAGCGCTGAGTACAAAATTAACCAAAAACAGGGCTGCAACTACAAAAAGAACAATGGTAATCAGCAGGAACAGCCAACCACTCTTGGACTTAATGATTTTCTCGGTGCTCATACTATCTCCTTTGTGACAATGAGCTTTATATTGGCATCATTGTGATATCACATTGATTACAAGTCAAGAAAATTTTTATTTAAATATTGTTTAAAAATCGCAGGTGAGGTGGTGGTTTTGACGGTACGCGGTGAGCGCTTGGACGCACAAGATGCGTTTGGTGCATGGCGAGAAGGCCGTCTCTTCGAAAACAATCACCGACCTGCAAGGCTTGGATCAAGCGCGCCTGATTTCTGCAAAGAATCTGTAACTTTTGCCTAAAAACATCAAAGAAACTGTGGATTTGCCTGATTTTGTCAAAAAATCTGTACCTCAAATACAGATTCTTTGCACTTTTCAGGCGGGCTTTGAAGCGTGCGCGAGGTTGCCCTCCATGGAGCCTGATTTTCTCGCCATGTCTGAACGATTTGCCGGAAAAGTGCACCATGTTTGAGTAGTTTTGCCGGTTTTCTCGCCATGTCTGAGCAAATTTACTCAGATTTGATGCGGTTTTCAGTCTCGTAACCAGAGGCAATCAAAAGATGGTAGAGAAACAACTTGGTCGAACAAAAACACACCTCGGGAGAAGCCCCAAGGTGTGTTCGGTGTTCGGTGTGCACTATTGCCTGGTCGCAGCCTGCAGCGCGATGCAACTCGCAGCCTCACGCCCGTCGCAGCCCGCGACCTCGCGCCCGTCGCAGCTCGCAGCCAGCGCGGGTCACGGCGCACATGCAGCCCGCGGCGCGCTAGTCGATACGAGCGTCTACCTCAAGCCAACCGAGCTGCTCGATATTGCCCTTGACGTGCTCGCAAGACTTACGCCATGCCTCAATCTCGGAGTCGGAGAGCTCAGGCACAAAGACCTTCTCGACACCATTGGCCCCGATAACTGCAGGAAGTGAAGAGTAGAAGCCAGAAACGCCATACACGTCGTCGAGCAGCGTGGATACTGGCGTGATCAGCTTGGTGTCGTGGACGATAGCCTTGATGACCTCGACGGCTCCGTTTGCAATGGAGTACTCGGTGCACTGCTTGCCGCTGTAGGTGACGTAACCGCCCATGCGACCAGCCTGCTCAAGCTCTGGAAGATCAAAGGTCTTGCCTGTCTGAGCTGCAACTTCGTCGAGGGTGAGGCAGCCAATAGAGACGTGCGACCAGCAAGCAAACATACCGTTGCCGTGCTCGCCGAGCATCCAAGCGTTGATGCAAGATGCTGGATAGCCGGTAGCGCCGGAAAGTGCATGGCGGAGTCGGGCGGAATCCAGCGTTGTGCCGGAACCGATAACCTTATTTGGATCAGCGCCGGTCAGATACTGAAGCTCAGTGGTAACAACGTCGCAGGGGTTTGCGATGTTAACCCAAACGCCATCGAAGCCCGCGTCTGTAATGCGCTTTGCAAACTTCTTAGCCTCGTCAGTAGTGACGAAGAGCTCACCATCGCGGTTGCCTGCAGCAGCAGCTACATGACCTGCGGCGTTAACGATAATGTCGCACCCAGCAAGCTCCTCATAGCGGTCATCAAGCTCAAAAACGCGAGCAGGGTGTGGATAAAATGGCATTGCATCCAGCAGGTCATTTACCTGAGCCTTGCAGAGGACCTCATTTGTGTCACTAATGTAGAGCTCAGTAGCAAGTCCCTGGTAAAGCAGGGCGTTTGCAACGTGTGCGCCAACGTGATTAGCGCCGATAATACCAATTTTGCTGATGAGAGCCATAGTCCACCTCTTTTGTCTCGCCAAAATACTGTGCCTGTTAGCTTAACGGTTTTTTAGGCAAACGGGAAACGATACAAAAAATGAAACATATTAGATACAACAATCCCCTCAACGTGCCATTTAAGCCCGCAAACGGTATAGTAGTAACCCAAGATTTGGAGAGGACCTATGGGATACAAGACACCAACATGCTCTATTGCGCGTAGCTGCGGAGGCTGTGAATGGCTTTCGGTCCCCTATCCTATCCAACTTAAGCGCAAGCAGGCGCAGGTAGAAGAACTTCTCGCCCCGCTGGCAAGCATCAATAACGTAACTATCGAGCCCATCCGCGGAATGGACGAGCCTCTAGCGTATCGTCACAAGGCGGCCACGCCGTTTGCACCAGGCAAAGGTCGCACGGTTCGCTCCGGTTTCTACGCAAGCGGAACACACAAAATTATTGCTTCAAAGGAATGCCTGGTAGAAGACGGTCGAGCACGCGCTATCCTCAACGATGTGGCGTATCTTGCCGGCCAGTTCAACATTCACGCCTATCAGGAAGATCGCGGCAAAGGAGCACTTCGCAACGGCGTGGTGCGTTGCGGATATGCCACCGACGACGTCATGCTTGTGCTGGTAGTCAACGGACAGCATCTGCCTCATGAGCAGGAGTTTATTGCCGCACTTCGCAAGGCACATCCCGAGCTGACCAGCATCTTCTTGAACGTCAACCAGAAGCGCACCAACGCAATCTTGGGGCGAGAAACCCGTCTGCTTTGGGGCTCAACGTCTATGAGCGACAAGCTTTTGAAGTGCACGTTTGAGATTGGCCCAACCAGTTTCTACCAGACCAACCCTCAGCAAACTGAGGTGCTCTATCAGCTGGCCATCGACGGCGCGCTAGCTGGCTCCGAGCTTGCCAGCACCACGCAGGCCGATGCCGCGCAGGCCAGCGCCTCCACTCAGGCAGCCACTTCCGCGCAAGCCAGCAGCCTGCGAGTTCTTGACGCCTACTGTGGCACGGGAACCATTGGGCTCTGCTTGGCACACGCCGCTGAGGCTCAAGGTATCAACCTTCTGCTCACTGGCGTTGACCAGGTTGAAAACAACATTCAGATGGCACGCAGAAACGCTCGAAACAATAAACTTGAAGCCGAATTTATCTGCGACGATGCCACTCGTTACATGCAAGCCCAGGCAAAAGACGGTCAGAACTTTGACGTCATTATTCTTGATCCGCCTCGCGCGGGTTCAACGCCCGCCTTCCTTAAGGCAACAGCCCAGCTAGCCCAGAAGAAAATCGTGTACGTGAGCTGCAACGTTGTGACGCAGGCCAGGGACCTCAAAGTTCTTCTCGACAGCGGGTTTGTCATTGAGCGCGTAACACCTGTGGACATGTTCCCTCACACCAAGCATGTGGAGACGGTAGTATTGATGTCAAGGGTGAAGGACTAAACAGTATAGAAAAGGCTTGAAATCAAGGGATTCCGAAGAACTGCCCCGGTTTGGGCAAATGATCGGAATTCTTTTTTAGACTGTTTGACAACAGTTCTGACTACTGGAAACATAAGGGTTGTAACTACAGAACTGCTTTTTGCCGTATTGAGGCTACAGAAATGATAACTTTGAATTTAATGCCAAAAGCCAGGTGATGAAGCTTGTTGTATTTTGCGGAATAAGTCTTATTCTGTCATTCGTTTTAACGGTAATTATTCCATTATGGTTATAAGGTTATGCGCGAACAAAACTCTTTGATTTTCTGTCACAGCAAAGTTATAAGCATAGTATACGGCGACAAAGAATGGAATTTGCTAAGGAGGTAGTTTTATGGATTATATACGAGCGATTCTGGACGGGATTGCAATAGCCGCAATCTTTAACGGTGCAGTAGCAGTCTTGGTACTTATTAATCCAAGATACTTTTTTGATTCTTATCCAAAGGCAATTCAGAAAGCTGCACCTGAACAGATGAAAAAAAAGGAAAAAAATATAAATTTCATCATAACAATTGTAATTTGCGGGATTTGTTTCATATATTCAATAGCAAGTCTTATACATACAGGCATTTCGGACTTTTGGAATCTTTTTTGGATGGGGTACATTCAGTGGAGCATATTGAACTTAGGAGATTTCTTTTTGCTGGATTGTCTGTTGTTCCAAGGAAAACATAAGAGCAAGATTGTCATCCCCGGAACAGAGGGGCATCCTGATTATGAGCTCGGCAACTGGATGAAGCATTTGGCAATCAAGGAACATTTTGTAGTCACTCCGTTTTTGATCATATCGTTTGTAGCGGCGGTTCAGGCTTTGATTGTTGGAATATTATGAAGATGAATTTTCGGGTCATTTATCTAAATGGATAGTGAGCTTTTATTTGGATACGCTTGAATTCTCATTGCTAGTACAACAACAAAAGATGGTCAAAACTTTGACGTTATTATTCTTGACCCACCTCGTGCAGGTTCAACACCTACCTTCCTTAAAGCAACAACTCAGCTAGCCCAGAAGAAAATTGTGTACGTGAGCTGTAACGTTGTGACGCAGGCCAGAGACCTCAAAGTTCTTCTCGACAGCGGATTTGCCACCGAGCGCGTGACGCCTGTGGACATGTTCCCTCACACCAAGCACGTTGAGTGTGTTGTCTTGATGTCACGCACAGATGGGTGACGCGGCTGAAACTCGCATGCAACAGGGGCTTTCGGCGATAGCTGCTTCTTGTGGAGAAGGGGTCGATCTCGCGAGATTAGGAGAATAGGAACTTATCGAGGCGAAAACATGAGTAAACCTTGGGTAAGCACAGACGATAACATCAGCCCCTGCGCACCGATTTTTTCGGCATATTGGGTGGGCGCAGACGATGAGCACAATCAGCACAACAAGGCACTTAATGCCGTTGTGGAGAATGTTGCGAAATACGCTGCAAGGCAGAGACCGCTCCCTAGGTCGTTTGCCGAATCGCTTGTCCAGCTCATGAGGGAGCAGAAGATGACGGTCGAAGCTCTCTCGGACAAATCACTCGTTGGCGTGAAAACCATACAGCGACTCCGCAACGATGAGGAATACCCAACCAGCAAGCAGACAATTCTTGCACTCTGCATTAGATTGAGGCTTTCGCCAACTGAAGCGGAAGATCTATTCGACAAAACGAACTTCAAACTAAACACCAAGAAGACAGAGGATGCACCTCTTGCAAAGAAAAAGACACCGGCAAGGAAGCCGAAGATATCCGAAGATGCTGGCAATGCGATCATCCTTCACCTTGCAGGCAAGAAAGCGGTAGCGCACGGATACGTTTCTGGGGATGCCTTTATCGTGCTCAAGGGCTCGGAAATATGCCCGGAGGAACGTGCATCCTGTCGGGAATGGATAAAGATTCATCGCAAGGAACTGATTGATGCCGGAACGGTTAAGGACGGTGTTTTCACAGAGGATACGACGTTCAGCAGCCCATCTGCCGCAGCGGCATGCATCGTAGGCGGCGAATCAAACGAGCAAATCACGTGGATTACAGACGAAGGCGTGAAACTTAAAGACTTATAGAGGGTGTTACATTCCGTTTCTACGGGACGTAGAATAGAGATACATATTGTTTGCATGGTGAGCTAACAGGAGGCATGTTGCAATGCTTGAAACGAAGAAAACGCTTATCGTAGTCTATAAGGACGAGCTTCTGATGAATCAGCTCAAGAAGATGATCGAGACACATGACGATGCTGAAGATAAGGTTGTCGGCACAAGGGACAACTCCATCAGCGTCGTGTCTTGGACGGAGAAGGTGTGGCTCGGTAATAAGAAAGCCGGAAACATACAAGGAAAGATCCTATTCCTCGGCGACATCAAGGGAACAGACAAGCTCATCCCCGTCATCGACGTGAAGTTCGATGACTGCGGCGTCAAATACGGATGGGCAGGCAATCAGGCTGTCCTCTATGTTGAGCCGGAAGCCTTGACCAGCCGAGAGGGCTACGACGAGTTTCTAAAGAAGTTGTCAGACCTCCCAGTTCCCAGTTTCCTGAAGACGATGAAGCAAGATATCGTTGAGAACGCCGGAGAGGAATCCGTCGGAGAGATCGCCAAGCAAGAAGAGACTGACGGCGAGAAGGAGGCTCCTGCCTTCTTGAATGCGGCGAAGAAGATTCTCGAAAGTGGAGCAGATGCCTTCGAGAAGGTCAGTGAGCAGGTCGCAGTCAAATCCGAAGAGATATTCAGGAACAAATCCCTCATGAAAAGGCAGATGCTCTTCTACGGAGCTATCCATCTTTACAGAGATGAGCTTGAGAGCTTCATGAACAAATAGGGTAACTATCGATGCAGACGAAAAGCGAAGTACAACAAGGCTGGGAATTTGCCGCAGCGATAATGGGAGCGGACGTAGGCGCCCACATGGGCACGGAATACGTCAGTGCCGTTGAAGCGGCAATTAAGCAGCTTGAAGATAATATCAACAACCACCAGTACCGCAATCTTGGAATCGGGCAGCTGCAGGGCTACATGCTCGAGGAATGGGAAGCTGGCACATTTAACGTTGATGCGGTGGCGGCAGATTCGGCAGACCGCGCAGTGGTTCTTCACAGCACGGCGAAGGACTCCGTGGACATTCACCTGAAATCCGGCACGGATTACAGTGCCAAGTCCTACGGAACCGCCGAGCAGACCGCCAGGGCGCAGGCTCACTTCAATCCCGACACCGGTCAGGCGAGCTATCAGGGTCAGGGCAGGCTCGTTCCGTCAGATCAGCTCGATACCGCAAAACAGACTGCACATCGGGAAGCACTCCGAAACGAACCTATCCGTGAGGACGTGTCGAAAGCCTACGGCGAGACAGAGTCGAAACTGACCGACAAGCTTGCAAACGACGAGGGTGTGGAGTCCAGATCTGCCTCCAGAAAAGACCTCGAGAAGATGGCAAAGGAAAGCAAGAAGCAGGAGTTCAAAGCAGAGGAGCATGGCGTCACAGCTGAGGGCGCGATCAAGACGGAATACCTGCTGAAGCAAGCTCTGAAAGCCGGATACACTACGGCAGCCATAACGGTAGCCGTTCAACTTGCTCCGGAGATATATAAAGCCATCGACTTCCTCATCAAGAACGGAGAACTCGACCTTTCCACAGTCAAGCACATAGGTAAGAAAGGAATATCGGCAGGTGCAGAAGGGTTCCTTCGCGGTTCGATATCGTCTGCGCTTCTCATCATGTGCGAGAGCGGTGCGCTTGGCGAAGCCCTCAAGGGAATCAGCCCGACGCTTCTCGGCACCGTTGTTGCTCTGGTTTTGCAGACCACAAAGAACAGCATTCTCGTCGCTGCAGGAAAGATGACCACACAGCAGATGGGTGCGGCATTCGTGGATATGGTCGTTGTGTCCGGCGGATACCTCGTTAGTGCACATATTGGAGGTATCATAGGTCAGACACTCGGATTCCAGCTTCCTGTTCTCGGATACCTGCTGGGCAGCCTGATAGGAACATCCTACTGCGTCATCTACAACATCGGCAAGAAGAAGCTAATCTCGTTCTGCGTTGATACCGGCTTCACCTGTTTTGGACTGGTAGAGCAGAACTATGAGCTTCCAGAGGACGTACTCCATGAGATGGGAGTCGAGACGATAGAGATACCACGCACCAGAATCGAGACCACGGAGATACCGAGAATCGCCATCGGTGCGGCTGAAATAAAGAAAGCGGACTACGAGACAATCGACATCACCGTCCTGCGCCGAGGAGTAATAGGCGTAAACAAAGTCGGGTATGTCTTCTCGTAACGATGTCAACCGAGGAAGTTTATTTACGCCTGATTGAATGGTCGAAAAAAGCAGAAGATGATTTGGGGATTTCTGGACTCTCAAGGAGAATCCAAGATGGCTGACAGGGGGCGAGACGGTATCAGATTATCCACGCACATCCAGTCATGAGGAACAAGTCATAAAGCGGATATGTTTACACAAACAGGCGAAAAAACTGCCTTCATCTGTGCGCACACAACCCACATCGTTTCTCACGTCTCGTGCCATGTTGAGTGTGTTGTGATCTTGTCTCGCAAGATGCTAGAAAGTTCTATCACCGCAACGAAGCAGTCTGACGCGGAATAGATGATCTCTAGATTTAGCAGTGGAAAAGTAATCAAATTTGATAATCCTCGCCGGAAAATAACCCTTATAGCACTCTTCGTTTATAAGTTAGATCACAATCTACGTTATGCCGTAATAAGTTGTTCAGCATTCCACATATCAGAATATTTACCATTCAGCGACAAAAGCTGACTATGAGTTCCGGACTCCACAACTTTCCCATCAGCCACCACAAGAATCTGATCAGCATTTTTTATAGTGGACAGTGTATGAGCAATCATTACAACGGTTTTATTATTTTGTAAAAGATTTGAAATTGCCTGTTTTACAGCTAATTCGTTTTCAATATCCAAAGAGGATGTTGCTTCATCAAGAAGTAAAATTGGGCTGTCTTTTAATATGACGCGAGCGATCGAAAGTCGCTGGCGTTCGCCACCGGAAAGTAGATTTCCATTCTCGCCAACAGGGGTGTCATAGCCTTTTTCCATTTTACAAATGAACGTATCGCAGTTAGCTTTTTTACAAGCATCTTCTATCTCTTCATATGTAGCAGAGGGTTTTGCATAGCGTATGTTTTCCCTTACCGTGTCATTAAACAAGAAGGTGTCCTGATCAACCATTGAAATCAGGCTTAGAACATCTTCTGAACTGACGTGATTAATCGACTGCTCCCCTATTTTTATTTCTCCACTTTCCGAATCGTAATACTTTGCAATCAAATTCAGAATCGTTGATTTACCAGATCCGGAATCTCCCACGATTGCAGTTAATCCATGCTGTGGGATGAAAAATCTCATTTCTTTCAAAACAGGATTTTTAGATACATAGGAAAACGACACATCGTGAAATGAGATGTCATACTTCTTTGGGAGAAAAACATCAGCACTTTTCGTTTCTTCTTTTTCTGCCAACACATTTAGAATGTTTGTCTTTGATATCAGAAGGTTCCTGTAACTAAACATATCAACTGAAATTGCGGTAACAAGCTTGGCTAAAATCATTGGCAGCATACACAGAAACAAAAAACTGATTGATTGAATATCCTCCGATTGCCATGCGAGAAAACCAACCCACATGACCAATGGAACAGTAAGCCAATTTACTATGTTAAAAGCAAAATTAACCGGTATACCATGTGCCTCATATTGATAGCTGACCGTGCTAAATTTTCGCATAACGTCTATTGTGTTTCTATTTTTAGTGCCGCCCATTCCATAAGATCGAAAAACCTGAATTCCGTCAATGTATTCGACTATTTGTCCTATGGCTTCTGCCGTAACTGAGTTTTTCTCCACGCCGTACTTATTTACAATTTGAAATGACAGCATCATTTCTGGAATCAACAAAAGAAGAGAACTGGCCAGAATGACCGCGGCCGGAAAATAGAGTACATACGTGAAGGCAATAACTATTAATGTCAAAATTCCATTCTTTACAAGGCTGGCGAGCTTATGCGTCAGAATCTGCTCATAGCTGCTTACATCTGCCGTCATAATATTGATATATTGTCCTTCATGTTTTGAAGTAAATCTGGACAGTGGAACCCTTTTCAACTTATCGCCAAGACCGAGTCGAATATTTTTAGAAACCTCAGCGCCGCCTATCTGAGTGTGTGTATAACCAATGCTGTAAATTACAAGTCGTAATACAAAGATTGCCCCAACAAAGCAAGATATGCTGAAAATCTTACTCATATCAGCGACTTGGTCATACAACATCTTAAGCACCATATAAATGACAATATAATTACTTCCGGAAAGAAGCCCTTCACAGACAGTCAATATTAAACCGCTATAAAACTGGCTACTTTTATGGAAAAGATTTTTTCTCATCTTCCTAACTCTCCTTTTCCATAGGTAATATTCCTTGTTAGTTCATAGTCATCCCAAATTTTTTTATAGTACTTATTACGTAAAAGCAGCTCGTTGTGAGTACCAAAATCTGAAATCGTGCGATTCTCCACCACTGCAACTTTATTGCACATTCCAACCACACTAAGTCTATGCGCAATAATGATGACTGTTTTTCCTATACATAGATTTCTAATTGCCTTGTCAATTTCCATCTGATTTTCTGGATCAGCAGCACTCGTCGCTTCATCCAAAATAAGAATTGGAGCATTTTTTAAAATTGCCCTTGCGATGGCAATTCGCTGCTTTTCTCCGCCTGAGAAGCGAGAACCGTAACTTCCAACTTTTGTATCATATCCATTAGGAAGCGACATAATGAAATCATCAATTTGTGCACCTCTCGCTGCTTCCCGCACCTGCTCCAAAGAGGCGTTCATCCCCATGCGAATGTTGTCAAAAACAGAGTCCTGTGTCAGAAAAGTTTTTTGAAAAACAAGTGAAATATGTTCAAGGAGCGCTTCATATTGGATGCTTTTGACATTCTTTCCTCCAATCAAAACCTCTCCTCTATCCACGTCATAAAAACGTGCAATCAATGCTGCAACTGTACTTTTACCTGCTCCGGAAGCGCCTACAACAGCAATCTTTTCACCGTCTTGGATATGTAAGCTGCAATTTTCAAGCACGTTTAGTTTTCCATCATATGAAAAGCTCACGTCTCTTAGCTCTATATCATGGGTTTTAGGACAAGGATCTCCACCTTCTAAAGTTGGAAGTGCCAGTAATTCTTTTACTTTTGTAACGCCACTAAATGCCTGCGCAAAATTACTAGACAGTTGCTGAAGTGGAAGCAATTCCGTTAAATACAATGAGCCCACATAAGCAAACAAGAGAAACACGCTGGCTGTGATTGATCCTCGTAGGAAAAATTTTCCACCCAGTGGGACAATCAATAAAAGTCCAGACTCAAGTAATAGAATGAATACTGCGTATAAAGGTGCAGTTTTTTTCGAAATCTTGTTCCATGCTCTATTTCCATCGAGAATAGCTTCTCTAAATTTTTTAAATGATTTACTGCCCATTCGGTATGCCTTAATTAAACGCATGCCTCGGACGTACTCAACCATGACAGAATTAAAGTTAGCGAGAGATGTATTAGCCTCTGGCAATACCTCAGACATCTTTTTAAACACACTCATCATTATCGGAATGTCTAAAAGTAAAGGAACCAGAGAAATAAGTGCCAACGGGATATTCACGGTCACGAGATAAGCAAAAATGACTACAGGACCAGTAAAGTAGCTGACAAACTCCGGAATATTATGCGCAAGGCAAAGCTCTAACTTCTCAATGTCCTCATTCAAAACAGTTTTAATTTCGCCCGTACTCCGCTCATTGACATATCCAAGTGGAACTTTAGCAAGATGTTCTATAATCATGCAGCGCACCTTAAACAAAGCGTTATAAGCGCCTTTATGCGAGAGTGTGCCTGACAGACCAAGCAACACCATGCGAAGAATTGTCGTTGTGGTCACCAAGACAATACAGTCTATCAATACTTTCTCCGTTAGCGTTCCAAGTAGAATGGTGTCCATCAACTGATAAATGCCAGCATACGGTCCAATTACAAATAATCCACTCAAGAACGCGCATAATACAGACATAAATAAGTACCACTTATCACTTCCTGCCCATTCTAGAAGTAATTTAACTGGATTTTCTCGAACTTTATTCAAACAGATCACCTCTTTTTTTCGCCCATGGCGGAAAAGAACATTTGCTTTATCTGCTCCTTGTTATCTACGCGACACTTTAAATCACAGCTAATTTCACCATCTGAAAGCACGAGCACGCGATTGCATGTTTTGCAAAAGAATTCAAAGTCGTGCGTAACAACAAATATAATTTTCCCCTGTTCGGAAAGACTTTGGACGATTCTCGCCACTCTAATCATACTTTCGTAATCTAGGCCACTGGTAGGCTCATCAAAGACGATTATTTCTTTTTTGCAAACTTGCCCCACGGCAACAGCCGCCCTTTGCTTTTGTCCACCAGAAAGCGTGCCTGGATGTTGTTTGGCAAGAGGCAACAGATCCAGCGTATCCATCGTTTCTGCAATAACTCGTGGATCTGGTCTATTTATTCCGAAGGAGCATTCTTTCTCTACGCTCTCTGCAAAAAGCTCATAGTTCACATCCTGCATAACCATGTAAGAGATTTTCTGTCGTTTCTTTGTTGGAATTACCTTTTCATCCCAGAAAAAATCTCCTTTTATTTCTCTATGTAGTCCGCAAAGAGCCCGAGAAAACGTTGTCTTTCCGACACCGTTTTTTCCTACAATCGCAATAACTTCACCTTGTGAAAACCTTGCATTGATATCCCTTATCACAACTTTGTTTCTATAGAAAAAAGAAATGTTTTTCAGTTCTAGTTTTACACTGCTCGCTTCTCCGTTAATTACCTCGGGAAGTTCTTTTTGTAAGTTAGTAGTTCGAAGACCCATGTCCTGGCGTTCTTCATCAGTCAAAGTTAGGAACTCTTTGGCAGAATAAATCTTTTTTATTTGTCCCTCATCAAATACGATGATTCGATCAACAATTCCCATCAGATAATAGAGTCGGTGCTCGGCAATTAAAATAGTTTTCCCTTGAGATTTAAGCCTTTTTATATGGGCTCTTAAAGCATCTATCGTTTCAATGTCCAGATTGGATGATGGCTCGTCTAACAAAAAAACGGATGGACTCATAGCATATACAGAAGCAAAGGCAATCTTCTGCTTTTCTCCTCCTGAAAGAGAAAAAATATTTCGTTTAAGGAGATTTTCAATCTCCAAATCTTTTGCTGTGGAAGCTACTTTTTCTTCAATCTGTTTTCTTGGTAATGCAAGATTCTCCATACCAAAAGCTATTTCGCTATCTGTATCCACATTGAAAAACTGCGTTCTTGGGTTCTGGAATACTGACCCAACATGAGATGCAACTTCGTATATTGGCATTTCTGGAATGTTGCGCCCATCAAGTAGAACCTCTCCGGTCAACTTACCTGTATAAAAATTTGGAACAAGTCCATTCACAAGGCGAGTTATTGTGGTTTTACCACATCCACTCTTTCCACAGAGAAGGACACATTCTCCATCGTTCACTTTTAAATTGATGTCGCGCAAACTATCCTTTTTGCGAATATCTTCTTGCTCTCCGTGCAAGTCATACGAAAAGGACACATGTCTGAATTCAATCATGCGTTATAAACCCCTCCAAATACAACCCAAAACAAGCACGTAAACTGCAAAAGCAATGGCAATCCAGTCCCTTTTCCGGAACTTTATTTGAAGAAGGCAAGTGCGTGGTTTTGGATTCTCTATCCCGCGTGTAACTGCAGCAGCTGAAAGCTCATCAGCTGTATTAGAAGCTGTCATCAATATCGGGACATAAAGGCATTCCACCATCATAGTTGGATTTATAAAAAATCCAACTAGAGAGGGGTTCACGTCTCTAAGTCGCATGGCGTCTTTTATATGGTTCCAGTCTTCACAAACTGACGGTATATATCGAAGCATAACTGCTAAAGGAATAACAATCTTATTAGGGATACGCGCTTTGTTCATTGCGGTCAGAAATTCATTAACCTTAGTTGTAGAAAGAATAATACTTGCCAGGAATGCACAAGGGTAGACTGTATAAAACAAGCCGAGCCAAGCTGTAAAGACGGTATAAAGTATTCCTTTTTCAAGCGACATAATAAATAGCGTCACCATATAAAAAATGACATAAAATGCTGCGTAAAAAAGTGACCTACGAACTTTTCCGCTTGCACACCCAAATAAAACAACTGCAAAAACAAGCACACTCTCGTATTGGAGTGATGTTGCAATCGTTGAAGAAATCACACATAGAAAAAGTAGGATAAATTTTGTGCGTGGATCAAATCGTGATTCAAAGTGTTTTATTGTATACGCGCTCCGAATCATGACGTTATTCCAGCTTTTTCAAATTGCTTCTTTAGAAGCTTGCTGCCGATAAAACCACTAAAAAGAGCAACTAAAATCGTGCCAGCTACCATAGTCACCAAGACCCACTGGTTGACAGATGCTGTCATCGTATCTACATATTCAAGTGGCGTACCTTTCTCCACCATTCGGCTTATCCAAGCCTGCGGATTAATGAAATAGGCAATGTATGACCCGGTTCCGCCAAGACAGAAAACAACATAAGACAAAATATTAATTTTTATACTTTTATAGCGCCTGATCCATGCTACTAGTTCCGCAAGTATACTGCCGATTAGATATCCAATAGTCATGCCAATATGCATACCCGTTACATAACAAAAAGTTGCCATTAACAGCCCCGCTATAAAAATTGGTCCTGATTTTGGAACTTTTGCCACTAATAAAAGATATACAGGCCCAGCGAGGAGTGCAGCGCCTACTGGATAATAAAAAGTTAAAGCAGGAAACATTGCAAACGGACCCCCACTCAGTGCGATGCATAGAAAAATGAGTGCTGAAAAAATACCAGCTGTAATGAGCTCCTTGACTGTAAGGCTCTGTTTCTTGATATTCTTTTTGTTTGTCATGATTAATGACCTCCGTTTGCATTCATATTGAAATCTAAAAGACGCTATAACAATATGAAGTTAGTTGTATCTAACCTTAAAAACAGCATAAAATATCAGGGAAATCGAAATAGTTCTACTAATTGTTATTCGTCTAATTGGTATGTTATTCTGTCCGATTTGTATGATTCTGAGGTGCATACATGGGAATCAGTGAGTTTTACGAAGATTGGCTTACTCGCAGTGGATTTGTTGAAACAAAGTCGTCGCCAAACTACTGCCCTGCTGGAAAACTGTACCTTGCTCCAAAAGAAGTAGCCTGTGGATATTACTGGGTTTACGGAGAAAAGAATCTGTTTGATATCAAAATACATGATTTTTATTTCTTTGAAGATAGCTTTATCTCTCTTAACACACCAGAATGTTTAAGTATTACTTATTACGATTCTGTGTCCGGTGAAGAGTTGACTCCTTACCGCCGTCTAACTGCAGGATGTGTAAAATCCTTTTACGGAGGACATGAAGCCTATAAGGCCATTTTTCATAAGAACATTCCAGTTCGTTCCGTGGGTATAGAAGTATTCCCTGCATATTATGAAAAATATCTACGTGAAAAATATCCTGATGACTATATTCCGCCACATGAGGCTTTTAGTCGTATAGGGCAAACGTTTAACTTTCCGGAGATGTCACATCTTTTACAGCAAGTTTGGGATTATAAAGGTGAAGGCATACCAGCAAAGTTGTTCTATGAATCTAAGGTTGCGGAAGCCGTTTCTCTTGTTTATGAACATGGGAAAAAGAGTAAAAATGATCTTTGTACAAGGATATCTCAACAGGACGTAGATGCCTTGAGCAATGTTGCCTCCTATATAAATGACCATTACAACACAGAGCTTCCACTTGCTATGCTTGCTCGAATTGCGTGCATGGGTACAACAAAATTGAAAACCTCCTTTAAATGCATATATCACTGCACTATTTCTGAATACATCCAGCAGCGACGCATGAGTCATGCGGAAATGCTCCTGACCTCTACAGACTTTGCAATAGAGCAGATTGCTTCAGCTGTTGGATATTCCAATGCAGGAAGATTTGCTGCAAATTTTAAAAACAATACGGGATTATTTCCTGCAGAATACAGAAAGATATCTCACAGAAAATTCAAGCTAAGTGACTGATTCGAGCAGCCATGAAAACAATAGAGTTTGGAAAACAAAATAACGACGTAATCATGCTGCTTCATGGTGGCGGTTTATCTTGGTGGAATTATAAAGCCGAGGCTAAACTGCTAAAGAATCGGTATCACGTTGTGCTGCCAATCCTTGACGGACATGCAGGTAGTAACAATGATTTTATAAGCATCGAGAAAAACGCAAGTCGGCTCATTTCTTTTATTGATAAAGAATTTGGAGGCTCGGTTCTCCTTATTGGAGGCCTGTCCCTTGGCGCACAGATTTTAGTAGAAATGCTGACGCAACGAAACTCAATTTGTCAAAACGCTGTCATTGAAAGTGCATCTGTCATTCCGTCCAAGCTGACAAAAGCCCTGATTAAACCGATGTTTTCTCTAAGTTATGGCTTAGTGAAAAAGAAGTGCTTTGCTCAAATGCAATTTGACTATCTTCATATTCGTAAAGATTTATTTAAAGACTATTATCGGGACACGTCACAAATCTCAAAAGAGAACATGATTGCATTCTTGGAAGCAAATACATCCTATGAGGTAAAGCCCAACCTTCAAGATGTCCACGCCAACATCCATATACTTGTCGGCGAAAAAGAACAGAAAAAGATGATCCGTTCAGCAGAACAATTGCATAAGGCACTGCCTGGTAGCGTTCTTGAAATAAAGAAAGACTTATATCATGGCGAGTATTCCATCAATTACCCAGAGGAGTACACAAAAGAACTTCTAGACATGATGTGCTACATATCTTTAAACAGCTCATCTGTGGTGTTGTAGGATGTTGCTTGAATTTTACCTGACATGATATCGCGTGCTTCTTCCATGGCAGCCAGTGTTTCAGTATTAAACTTTGGGATTTCCACTTTAAAAGGAAGGCCTCCGTGCAAAACGCACTGGCGTAAGAAGATGTTTACGGCACTTGACATATCAATGCCGAGCTTTTTAAACAGTTCATTTGCTTCTGTTTTAACATTACTATCGATGCGAATTTGAGTAGGACTTGTTGCCATAGTATCAGCTCCTTTTAAGCTGATTTTGATACAAATGGTATACGTTGTCAATCAATAAACAGATTGGTTTTTAATTTGTTTTGTTTGTCCGACGCTATTTTTTTCCTTGAATTCTCAAAGCAAGTGCAACGTTTAATGATGGTAGACTTCTCAAAGACACTTCCAACTCAGGAGCTCCCGTGATTATAAAAACGAAATACCGCTTTTAGAATATGACAATGTCTCCCCGGAGATTATTACGGCAGATCACGAATGGACCGCAGGTCAACTACCAGAAAAGTGCCTCTTTGCATTTCTCGGAGACGTTGTCCATGATTACGCCAACCAACATGGAGCAGAAGTTGTAGAAACAATCGTGACCGTCTCTCGAGACATCAAAGTCTACGCCTTAACTTCACATGGCGAGAAAATCTGTTTAGTTCAATCCCCTACTGGATCTGCTTCATCCACACAGATAATGGACATACTGGTTACCTGTGGATGTAAGAAAGTAATTGCAGTCGGCTCATGCGGCGTTCTAAAAGAGATGCAAGAAAATGCTTTTCTCGTCCCAACTAAAGCTCTTAGAGCAGAAGGAACGTCCTATCACTATCTTCCAGCATCAAGATATATAGAGCTCGACGAAGAGCCAATCTCTGTCATAGAAGAGACCTTCAAAAAAGACGGCCTCCCTTTTGAAACGTGTACTACCTGGACTACTGATGGCTTCTTCCGTGAGACAAAAGATATGGTTGAGTATCGCCTGCAAGAAGGATGCTCAGTTGTAGAGATGGAGTGCTCAGCCCTCGCTGCTTGCTGCAGAAAACGAGGGGCGCAGTTTGGACAGTTCCTCTTTACAGCAGACTCTTTGGCAAACGTCCACGAATATGACGAGAGAGACTTTGGCAAAGATTCGCATGAAAAGGCACTACTCCTTGGCCTGGAAATACTAAAAAACTTTACCTAAAACCATCGCTGGACATCTACGCTTGCTGCGTTCCATAAAATTTAAGCGTACAATTGTTAGTACGTTCTACTTTGCTTTTCAACAGGGCATTTCTTACAAATTGTGAGGCTCATATGAAAGTTCAGCAGCTCATTAAAGATACGTGCGCAATAGCCGCCGAGGAGATCGGCACGGCAAAAGCAGATCAGATTACACAGGCGGCACAAAAGCGATACGAAGCGCTCTGCGCAGAAAACTCATCAGATTCCAAGGAGCTTCGCGCTCATTCTTACAAGCGCATTTACCCTGGTATTGCTGTATATGAAGCTCTACGTGCAGAGGGCATCCCACAAGAAAAGGCCGTCTGGTATATTCGCGAGTATTTCCAGCGATTTGCTGCCAAACGAGTCCCGCTCTTCCAATGGGTCATCAAAACGTTTGGTCTTGCACGCAGGTTTCCACGTCTTTTTAAATCAGGTATCGAGAAAAGCTGCACAGCAAGTGCTGGATTTGCCTTTGAGTATCCGGAAAGCCATGGCAACGAAGCTCGCCTCAATATTGTGAGCTGCCCCTACTACGAGATAACCAAAAGATATGGCTGCCCCGAAATAACCGCTGCATACTGTGATAGTGACGATGCGGGATATGGCAACTTACATCCACAGCTTGTCTGGGGTCGTACAAAAACCATAGGCCACGGTGGCGATTGTTGCGATTTTCTCTTAGAGTATAAAGAGAACTAATTACCGGCAGGCACTGTCTGCCGCTATCATCGATGAAATTTCGCCATCTACATGATGTGCTTTGAGCACCTCTGCCAGGAGTTTTTATGCAAGAAAATCGCATGTTTTCCGACGTCAAGCTGGCAAAGAGACTAACTCCAGCTTGGCTTAGTCCCTTTTTTGCTGTTTTCTTGTTAGCCGTTGGACAAATTATTGGCGCCATTGTAACGGCTTTCTCAGCAGCTCTTATTATTGCTCCTTATTACATGGCGCACCCAGAACTTCCAGATCGTCTTTCCGATTCCCTCAATCTGAGAGAGATTTTTGGAGACTACTATCTTCTGGTAACGCTTCTTTCCTTTGTCTTTATTGCAAATCTCTTTTTTCTGTGGGTAAAATTCTTTGAAAAACGTTCGATTATTACTCTGGGATTTTACAAAGACAACTGCAAGAAAGAGCTGCTCAAGGGCTTTGGTCTAGGAATTCTTCTCTTCTCTATTGTGATGCTGATTCTCATTTTGACCGGAACTTATCAATTAGTTGACACTGCTTTTACGCCCTATGCCTTCGGTTTTGTTCTTCTCACCATTCCGTTTTGGCTAATTCAGGGTGGAACAGAAGAACTTGTCACCAGAGGATGGCTTCTTCCTGTCATGGCAGAGAAGTCCAACAAGATTATTGCAATCGTGGTTTCAAGCAGCCTATTTGGTCTTCTGCACATGTTTAACAACGGATTTAGCATACAATCCCTGATCGACCTAATTCTTTTTGGCGTCTTGGAAACGTTTTACATCATCAAGACTGATAATCTCTGGGGAGCTGCTGGCGTTCATGGAGCTTGGAACTTTGCTCAGGGTAATATCTTTGGCGTTCTGGTAAGCGGAAGCGCCACAGGTAGCTCTTTGCTAAAGTTTGTTCCTAGCGATGGTCCAGGTTGGCTTACTGGAGGAAATTTTGGTGCAGAAGGCTCCGCCGTCTCTGCGATTGTTATGCTGGTTACCATCCTGATTCTTGCCTATCAGCTCAAGAAATCCGGCAAACTCTTTGTTAAGAAATCTGCCGAGAAACCCGTTGAAGCTGAAAACAACAATTTATAACTTTATATTTTGATAAATTTCAATATTTACTATCTAAAGAAAGAACTAAAGAATGTGCCTGATTTGCGACAGAATTCAGATGATTAAAGAAGGAAATAATCCTTATTTTGTCAAAGAATTGGAAACGGGATATGTTGTCTTAGGTGATAATCAGCACTTTAAGGGATATACAATTTTTCTGTGTAAGCAACATGCAACAGAGCTTCATGAGCTAGACGCAGACTTCAAATTGAAGTTTCTTGAAGAAATGTCCCTTGTTGGAGAAGCGGTATCACGCGCGTTTCCCTGCGAGAAAATGAACTACGAGCTGCTTGGTAACGGAGATTCTCATCTTCATTGGCATTTGTTCCCTAGGGTTTCCGGTGACCTGGGTGAATACGGCCGCAACGGTAAAGGTCCCGTCTGGTGGTACCCCATGGAAAAGATGTATGACAGCTCTACTTGTCCTTCTCCAGAAGAATTAGAGACGCTGAAGTCAAAGCTTTTACTTGAGCTTACTAAGGTGCTTTCCTCAACAGAAGATAATCAAGGTAACCAGATACAATAAGATTTTCGCAAAACTATCGCAAAGGAAGCTGAGATTGATGGCGTTCGATTTCAAAAAGGAATTTAAAGAGCTCTATGCGCCAAAAAATAAGCCAGGCATAATAACTGTTCCGTCTATTAATTATCTTGCAGTAAGAGGATCTGGAGATCCCAACGTAGAAGATGGTGAGTACAAGCAGTCAATAGGACTGCTTTACGGCGTTGCTTATACCATCAAAATGAGTAAAAAGAGCACTCATCATATTGAAGGATATTTTAATTTTGTTGTTCCTCCACTAGAGGGATTCTGGTGGCAAGAGGATACTCACGGTGTTAATTACGCTCATAAAGAAAACTTCAAGTAGATTTCAGTCATTCGCCTACCCGACTTTGTTACTAAAGCAGACTTCGATTGGGCTATTACTGAAGCAACCAAGAAAAAGAAACTAGATTTTTCTAAGGTAGAATTCTTTACCTATGATGAAGGTCTCTGCGTACAATGCATGCATATTGGACCTTACGATAGTGAGCCTGAAACCGCCTCTCTTATGCATGAATACATGGAGAGTCAAGGATACGTTTTAGACATCACTGACGAGCGCATGCATCATGAAGTTTATTTGAGCGACGTGCGCAAGGTAGCTCCAGAAAAACTAAAGACTGTCATCAGACATCCAATCAAAAAGGCCTAGTGAACCTCGATACTCTGAAAAATTTGCTTCAATGCTGTGTGTAGCACAATGGCGACCTTGCTTAACACGTTAAGCGCACTGATCAAGTGCTAGCTCTGGTCACAATAAAGCGTCCACTTCTCCTGCACCTTAAGGAGAAGTGAGTTGTGTGTTTATGGTCAATTTGCAGCTTGAGCAGCAAGTTATTCTCGACATTAATTATCATTTATTTTTCTCGTTGTCGTTTGAGGAGAAATAATGCGTGTCAAGAAAGTTTTGAGCATTTTATTTGCTCTTGCTCTTGTGTTGAGCAGTCTGCCTGCATCTGCAATTGCTGAATCTATTGAAGATGCAGGTAAATATTCGGTTGTTGTTTCATACGTTAATGTACTGAACAATGAAGAGATTCATGCGCCTTCAAAGCAAGTTGTAAATGAGGGAGAATCTTGGTCAGTTGCCGCTCCAACAATTACCGGCTATAACCTGGAAGATCCTGCTCAAACAACCGTTACTGGCGTTGCTTCTGGTTCAGATCACTACATTAAACAGACCGTCTATTATACGCCTAGCTCTGTTCCCTACACCGTTAAACGCATGAAAGAGATGACTACCGGAAATTATGTTGAGGCGTCCTCCGAACAAAACTACGGTGTACCCAATTCAATTGTTACTGCCTCTGATGTTACCTATCCAGGTTTTGTACGCACAACTACAGACCTTTCGCTCAAGGTTACCGCAGATGGCAAGGCTGTTAAGTACATTTACTATGACCGCAATCCTCGCAGCGCAATTTATTTCTCAACTTCCGGCAGTGAGCTATCCCCTGTAATTGGAAATCCGGGAGATGCTGTTCCTGCCGTCCCCAATCCAACACGAACTGGTTATACCTTTGCTGGTTGGGACCTTAATGACGATGGTATTGCAGATTCTTTGCCTACCACCATGCCTCAAGAGCCTGTTACTGCAAAGGCACTTTGGACTCCAGCAACAGCAACGTATCACTACGCCTATTTTATTCAGGATCCAAACAACCCTTCTAACTACAACTACGTTACAACCACTGCAGCTTCTGGAACTGTTGGAACAATGACTGAAACTGCTCCCGTTCAGCCAAATACAGGCGTTTTCCGCTTTGAAACATACAGCCACGAGAGCGATCCAACTCCTATTGCAGCAGATGGTTCCACCACTATTAACGTTTACTACAATCTTGCAACTATTACCGTCAATGTGCGTCCAAAGAGAAACGGTTCCATTCTTGCAACGCTGACGCTTCGTTATGGTGACTCGTTTAATCCTTACGCTATCAACCCCAATACCGGCAACAAGTACAGCGACGACATGCTTGCCGCCATGCGTGCAGACGACCCTTCTGGAACCTACTATTGGTACGGCATAATCCCTGGTGTTTACGGTACTGCAACCACCACCCAAGCAAAAACAACTGACCCGGGTTCTAAAATCACTGCAGATAATGTGCTTGAAATTTACGGACGCTATACCAATTTCACTACTCTTGGTCCGCGTTACCGCTTCTACTACTATCAAAACCTTGATGGCACCTATGATATGGGCGGAGACCACACGCTTTCACGATCTGGCATGATTACAGAAATTTCAAACAACAGTGGTGATGGCTATCTTGAGAGCGAGAATAGACATCCTGGCTTCTCGTATGACGGCTACCGCACGAGCATTGGTCATTTTGATGGAACCAATTACGATGCACTTAGTTGGACCAGTTGGCAGCCATACAACTACGATTATCTCATCACTAATTACAATTCCAACCTGATCGAGCACCGCTATAAGCGCAATACCTATACCGTTACCTACGTAAGCTCTGGTACAACTGTTGCTACGCGCTCCCATCTCTTTGGAGAGCCCTTTAATGCCAGCTCCGATGTTCCTGGTGCCTCTTTAACTTCACCACGTCCTGGTTATGTTTTCAAGGGCTGGTACGACAACTCGGAAACTGTGGGCACTCCTATTACCGACACCACTATGCCTGCAACCAATACCGTGTTGTACGCCAAGTGGGCACCTCTGACCGCAACCGTTACCTTTGACTCTGAGGGTGGCTCACCAGTCAACTCGCAGGAGCTTACCTACGGAGACGCAGCTACCAAGCCCGCTGATCCAGTACGAGAAGGCTACACCTTTGCTGGTTGGATTCTCTACACCAACGGTAACCCCTCTGTTTACAGCTTCTCCGCAGCAGTTACAGGTGACATTACCCTCCACGCACTCTGGAAGAAGAACGACTCCTCCGTCTCCTACACGGTCATTCACCAGACAGACGATGGTCAGATTCTCTCAACCACAACTGAGACCGCTCAAATTGGCTCTCTTGTCAGCAAGTGGGCTCTCGACGCAGCTGATCGCGGAGACTACGCCTATGTAGACGTTTCTTCTCGCTCTATGGTTCTTGATGAAAATGCCCAGAACAACGTTTTGACCTTCACGTATAGCAAGGAGGCTCGCTACACCTATACCGTCCATTACGTTGACGCACAGACCGGCGAGCAAATCCATTCCGACGATGCAATTGGCAGCCAGACGCTCAACCTGCAGAATGTTTCTGCTCGTGAGATTGATGGCTACACACTTCAGGGTGATAGCACCGGATATGTTTCTGCTGACCAGCTTGAGTATACGTTCTACTACACAAAGAACCCTGTGGTTCCTGCGGCTCCTCAGGCCCCAGCAAAGCGTAAAAGCGCTCTACCCGAGACTGGCGATGCTTCAAGCGTAATTCTTGTTATCACAGCCCTAACCTCTGTGGCTTTCTTGGGAACTTCTCTTATTTTGCGTCGTAGGAAAAGAACCGAAGCATAACAGAAGGCTCTAATGCAATTACAAAAACCCGGGTGCGAGGCACCCGGGTTTTTGTTTGCGTATTCTTGAAGTGGCTGCAGGCAGGCACAACTCTAGCCAGAAAACTACTCCCCCGCGTCCATTCCTGGAAAACCAATCTGCCGTAGCGCTTCGTACAGTACAATAGCGGCAGCGTTTGAAACGTTAAGCGCACTGACCGAGAACTCATTGGGATCAATAAAGTTTCCGCAGATATCCTGCTGCAAAAGTGCTGGGTGGGAGTACTGATCATCGCCATCAAGCGCATCGTGCTTTTGGCTCCAGTCCTCACGGTTGACCAGACTAGCGGAGTCTTGCAGCATTGGGATTCTCTCGCACTCGTCTGCGTACTTGGCCAAGAGTTCCTCGGATAATCCCAAGCTTTCCTTACCAAAGATGAGGTAATCCCCATCGCAATACGTTGCCTGTATGTAGATCTTCTTAGCCTTCTTGGTAAGGAAGTGCAGCGGAGATCTACCGTCTGTAAAAGCGCTGTCGACCGTGGCAACAGCGTCGTGTGCAGTGCCCGTAGCAGGTGAGCCAGATGCTTGGGCCAGACCGTTCTTCTCCAGAAATTGATCCCAGTTATCGTAGACAGAAACGTTAAGGCTTTGCCAGTAGGCCATACCTGCTCGTTTGAGGCTTTTGTCATCAAGCGAGAAACCCAACGGGCCCACCAAGTGCAGATGAGTTCCGCTAACCACGCAGGTACGACCAATGTTTCCCGTATTTGCGGGAATTTCGGGCTCTACCAGTACAACGTTGAGCATGGGTTATGCCAGAGCAAAACTGGTCAGGAAAGCAATGAGTCCGCCAAGTGCCATAGTAGCTGGCAGCGTTACAAACCAAGCAGCAATAATCTTGCGCGCAACGCCCCAGCGTACGGAGCTACGACGACGAGCAGATCCTGCACCCATAATGGACGTAGTGATGACCTGTGTAGTAGAGACTGGTGCTCCAAGTGCAGTCATGAGCTCAATTGCAACGGTAGAACTTGTCTCGGCGACAAAGCCAATAACTGGTGTGAGCTTAGTAACACCATCGCCAACGGTACGCATGATGCGGCCGCCACCAATGGAGGTACCCAAAGCCATAGTAGTTGCGCAGAGAAGCTTGACCCACAGAGGGATGCCGGTAGAAGGGTCGTGAAGACCTGCGGTAACCAGCGCCAACGTGATGATTCCCATAGTCTTCTGAGCATCATTATTGCCGTGGCTGTATGCCATAAAGGCAGCTGAGAGCACCTGAAGACGGTGGAACAGGCCATGTGCCTTTTTAGGTGGCCAGTCAGCAAAAATCTCAAACACCAGCTTCATAATAAAGTAGCCCAGTGCCATACCAATAAGCGGCGAGGTAAACAGAGGAATAACAACCTTCTCCACAACGCCAACCCAGAGGATGTGACCAGTGCTACCGGTAAAGACGATGGTTGCACCGATAAGGCTGCCGATAAGTGCATGCGAAGATGAGCTTGGGATTGAGAACCACCAGGTAAAGAGGTCCCAAACAATGGCGCCCATCAGTGCAGCAAAAATAACGTAAAGCTGTAGCTGAATATCAACCAGACCAGAAGCAATTGTCATAGCAACTTTCTCGCTCATAAGCGCACCGACAAAGTTCATGATAGCGGACATGATAATTGCTGTGCGTAGAGGCAAAGCCTTGGTATACACCGTGGTAGCAATAGCGTTTGCGGTGTCATGGAAGCCGTTAATGAACTCAAATATCAGAGCGGAAACAAGTACCGCAATAAGCAGGATACTAGCCATTTTTCACAATGACATTCTGGACAGCGTTTGCAACGTGCTTGCAAGCATCAAGGGTAGATTCAAGCCTATCCAAAAGGCTCTTCCATTTAAGAATTTCAATTGGATCATCAACATTTCTGAAGATAGAGCTCAGAGCGTTGCGGTAGACAACGTCCCCCTGGTCCTCATACTCATTTGCCGAGCGTGTGTGGCGAATGACCGAATCGTCCTTGTGATAATCAGGGAGACGATCAAAGGCCTTCTGCAGCTCCTCTGAAGCAAACAGAATGAGATGAGCTACCTGAACAGCCTCTGGACGCATCTCTTTGATGTCATACATGCTGAGGTGAGCAGAAACACTCTCAATACCGTCTGCAATCTCGTCCATAAGCAAAGCAAGACGCGAGATGTCCTCGCGATCAAATGGCGTGATAAAAGACGTGTTAAGGGTAGAAATAATCTTTCCTACCTGGTCGTCACAAAGCGTCTCATAGTTCTTAATCTGAACATCATAATCTTCTGGACTTGGGAATGACTCCATGTAAGAGACAAACAGTTTTGCTGTAGAAACAATCAGTGCAGAAAACTCAGAGAACATGCTGTAGAACTCATCTTCTCTACGAGAAACACGACTCATATGACGCCCTTCACTTGGACTTTGTGATTACATACACAGACACATTTAGTATAGCTGTTTAAGGTGCGTATGCTGGGGATGATAATAATTTCAGACTTTCTATAGAGAGACTGTCATTCATAATAAGATATGGACTAGGGAGATCAGATCATGCGAGAAAAGTTGTTTGAATACGTTGCAAATCAATACGGTATAGACCCTGACTATCCCTTCTCAACAGCTCCAACCTATGCGGTTTTACGTCATCCCCACAATAACAAGTGGTTTGCGCTTGTTGCCGATGTACCTAGTAAAAAGCTAGGCTTGAAAGAATTCAAACACTACGATCTTGTTAATGTAAAAATAGACGATCCATTTCTTCTGGAAATGCTTCTACATCAAGATGGTTATTTGCCTGCGTACCACATGAATAAAGAGCATTGGATTTCCATACTTTTGGATGGCTCCATTGACTTTGATGAGCTCTGCCAATGGATTGATGCGAGTTATTCGGCAACGAACTAACGAATATCTTCTTAAGTGATTGGGTAAGAACCAGCAATCCGTTAACCAACCATTGGAGGCTACTTTACATGACAGAAAAGCGCACCATTACGTTTAACGAGAACTTCTTCAACAAGATGGGACAGATTGGCAGCATACTATCAGTCATGATGTATGTTTCTTATATCCCTCAAATTACCAATAACCTTGCTGGAAACAAAGGTAGTTTTATCCAACCACTAGTTGCTATGATTAACTGCACCGTGTGGTTTGTTTACGGCGCTTTCAAGAAAGAGCGCGATGTTCCTATTATGATTGCTAACGCCCCAGGCATTATCTTTGGACTTGTAACTGCAATAACTGCGCTACTATAAGCAAAGAAACACGCAACAAGTCAACTTAGCAAATAAGGCGGTCATATGGCACTTATGGATGTCTATAAGGTTATCTGTATTTCTATGGCTGCCTTTTACTTTTTTACGGTGTATCTGCTTCTTGGAAAGAGGAACTTGAGTAAAATTTTTAAGCACACAAACTTTGATCTACTCCGTTTTGGAATGCTCATGCTCTTCTATATCTTTGTGGGCATCGCATTTTTTATCGCCCTAATGTTTCTTACTACCGAAGTCTCGCTGAAACAGCAATTTCTTGTTCCAGCCTTTATGGGCATTGGCACCCTTATTATTGTCTGTGGCGTCTTCACGCAAATAGCCAAACACTCTACTCATGAGGCCCTGCAGACTATTAGGGACATAGCTGTGCCTCTTATCTGGGGCATTACATCGTTTGCGTATATGCAAACCGCTCTCTATTTAGTAGGCCTGGCAAAATAACCGCACGATGTTGCTACGTCGCTCAGTTTAATCTGGGCTCTTGCCCTTAAGCACCCGACTGCTCTTCGGAAGACTTCTGTACTTCGGAAGATTTCTGCTCTTCAAGAGCCTTCTGACGGCGCTTTTTGAGGTATCTTCCAAGCGGTGCAGTAATAACAAAGTGATTCACAAACGCTCCGCAAGTTGCTAGCAAAGCTGCAGCCAGTGCATTTGCATAAGGATGCCATGATGGGAAGTACTGGACTAACGCCTGCTGAATTGGAAAAGCCCAAAGGTAAATACCATAGGAAAGCTCAAATTTGGTGCCAAACGTACTAAAGTGGTTACCCATTCCATACGCAAGACAGAAGCAAGCAACAGGAAAAACCGTCAGCATTGCCAGATTGTCGATGCCACCAAAGACCATAACAAACCACAGAACAATCGAGACAAAGCCTAAAACAGGCGAGATAGTGACGTGGTCTCTAAATACCCAAATTAAAATACCCAGATAAAATAGAAGAACCGCACGCACAACGCTTAGCTGAAGCGGAGAAAACTTCACGTAATACACTGCCGCTAACGCAAAAACAGGTACCGAGAGCAGCAAAAACTTCTTTTTATCAAACTTGGTGAGCTTATAGCTGATAAAACACAGCACGTAGCAGATAAACTCAACGGGAAGCGTCCACAACGCAGCATTAACCACGTCGCCCGAAGGATTGTTAGTAAACACTCCTGGCAACTGATGAACCATAATTAAGGCGCCATTGAGCAGGTACTTATACGTCTGTGGATTAGTGAAATATTCCGCAGGTGAAAGTGTTGAGAGTATTGGACCAAGCACAAAAGCGGTCAAAATCACAACAAACAAAAGCTCGGGAAAAAGCCTTAAAACTCGTGCCGAGAAGAACTTCTTTGGTTCAGGATAATGCTCACAACTACGAGCAATTAAAAACCCGCCAAACAAGAAGAAGATGCCAACGGAAACACCGCCGGGACTCAAACGATCCCCAGTTAGCTTCAGCAAATAGCTGCCAGCATCACCGCCCAAGACTACTGAGTAGCAGTGAGAAACAATAACCATTAGCGCAGCAATAAACCTCATAAAGTTCAGGTTATTGACACGCGATGTTGCTACGTCACTCAGTTTAATCTGGGCATTTCTCGCCATTTACTTGCCTACCTCTATGCGAACCTTTTGGCCCTCAACGTGAACTCTGTCCTGTGCAAAAAGCTGCAACACCTCAGGATACAGCTTATGTTCTACCTGGTGAATTGCCTCTTCAAGCTGGTCAACAGTCCAGCCCTCCTCAACCACAACAGGTCGCTGAGCAATAATGGGGCCGCGGTCGTAATCAGCGTTTGCCAGATGAACGGTAACGCCCGTCACCTTGACTCCGTACTCAAACGCATCCTGAATAGCGTGCGCGCCGCGGAAGCTTGGCAACAGCGCCGGGTGTAGGTTGAGCACGCGATTAGGGAAGCTCTCCAGAATAGGAGCGCCCACTTTGCGCATGTAGCCGGCCATAACAACGTAATCAACGTTATAGCGCTTGAGCTCGGTGGCAATAACCATATCTGCAACAAACGGATCCTCGTACGTCTCTTTTGAGAGCGTCAGAGTTTGCAGACCGGCCGCCTCTGCCCTCTTCAAACCATATGCGCTAGAACGAGAAGAAACTACCAGTTCAATAGTTGCATCTAACGTGCCAGCATCAATGACATCGATAATAGCCTGAAGGTTGGTGCCCGAACCAGAAAGAAGAACGCCAAGCTTAATTGGCATCGTTGTAGACCACCTTTCCGGTGCCTGAAATAATCTGACCCATAACAAATGGCTCAAAGCCCTGTTCAGAAAGGGCCTCTGCTACGTCGTCAACGTCATCCATGTCCACAATCAGGGCCATGCCAACGCCCATGTTGAAGGTGCGATACTGCTCATCAAGAGACAGGTTTGCGGCGTTAGAAACGTAAGAAATAACAGGTGGAATATCCCATGCAGGACCAGCGTCTCCACCACGATCAACCTCTGCATCAAGGTGAGAAGGAAGTGCGCGATTAAGGTTCTCGGTGATGCCACCACCGGTGATGTGTGCCATAGCCTTGATAGGTGCGCCTGCACGAAGAGCAGCAAGCAATCCACCTGCATAAATGGTGGTTGGACGCAAAACGGCATCTGCAAGTGACTCGCCGTTAAGCTCCTCCATCGGCTGGTTGAGCTCCTCGACCGTCTTGCCCTCAATGGCCACCTTACGTACAAGCGAATATCCGTTGGAGTGAATGCCAGAGGAAGGAAGTCCCAGGATGATATCACCCTCACAGACCTTCTCGGGACCTAGGATCTTTGGTTTGTCCACAACGCCTACAACAAAGCCAGCCAGATCGTAGTCATCAGGGTTCATAACGCCTGGATGCTCGGCCATCTCGCCGCCAACCAGCGCACAACCGCTCTTGCGGCAACCCTCTGCAATACCGCCAACAACCTCGGCAACAGCCTCAGCTTTGAGCTTGCCCACGGCCACGTAATCCAAGAAGAACAGAGGCTCAGCGCCCATAGGGACAATGTCATCAACGCACATTGCAACCAGGTCCTCGCCCACCGTGTTGTGACGGTTGAGCAGCTGAGCAATGGCAAGCTTGGTGCCAACGCCGTCGGTGCCGCTGACCAGCACGGGCTCCTCCATATCCTTCAGAGCCGCGGCCGAGAAGCAGGAGCCAAAGCCGCCCAGGCCGCCAATGACCTCGGGACGAGTAGTTGTAGCAACAGCAGCTTTGATGGCGTCAACCGCGCGAGCGCCCTCATCAACGTCAACGCCTGCGTCGGCGTAGGTAATCTGCTTGGCTGGATCAGCGGAAGTGATCATTGTTTCTCCCCTTACTGCTCTGAGGGCATGAGGCCCTCATCAATTAACTGCTGTTCTACCTGGTCAAACTTTAGTGCATACGACGGGTGCAAGTTATCGGGCTTGTTCTCTGGCAAAAACCTGTGGTGGAAATCTTCAGGGATTGCCACGGGATACTTGCCGCTAAAACAGGACTCGCAATAGCCCCTTGATGGCACACACGCAAGCAGGCCCTCGAGGCTCAAGAAGCCCAAAGAATCTGCGCCGATGTACTCGCAAATTTCTTCTGTACTCATTTTTGCTGCAACAAGCTGGTGCTGGTCAGCGGTATCAATGCCGTAGAAGCAGGGCCACGCTACCTTAGGAGAAGCGCTTCTGACATGCACTTCTGTAGCTCCCGCGTCTCTGAGCAGCTGAACAATCTGCTTTGAAGTAGTGCCGCGAACAACGGAATCGTCCACCATCACAATACGCTTATCTGCGACAACGTCCGAAAGTGCGTTGAGCTTAAGGCGAACGCCCAGCTCACGAAGCTGCTGTGTGGGCTGAATAAACGTTCTGGCAACGTAGCGATTCTTGATGAGTCCGGTGCCAAAGGGTACGTCCAGCTCTTGTGCAAAGCCCTCAGCTGCAGGAACGCCGGAATCTGGCACGCCAATTACTAGGTCAACATCAGCCGGCGTCTCTTTTGCCAGTTGACGGCCCATCTGGTGACGAACAGAATATACCGAGCGGCCGCTGATAATAGAGTCAGGACGCGAGAAATACACCTGCTCAAAGATGCAATCTGCCTGCTGACGAGGAGCAAGTCCCATCTCAGAAGACAGGCCGTTGTCTGAGATACGGATAATCTCACCAGGGGCAACCTCGCGCACATACGTGGCGCCCACAATATCCAGCGCGCACGTCTCGGATGCAACCACCCAGTTATTCTCGCCCTCCTCGCCAATATGGCCAAGTACCAGCGGACGAATGCCGTTTGGATCCCTAAACGCATACAGCGCGTTCTCGCGGACGAGCACCATGGAGTAGCCACCCTCGATGAGGTTCATGGTTGCGGCGATGCCGGTGCGCAGTCGGTGCGTTTGACGCGTGAAGTAGCCAATGAGCTGGGCTGCTACCTCGGAATCCGTGTGCGATCTAAAGGAAATCTGGCGAGAAGACAGTTCTTCTCGCAAGGAGTCAAAGTTAACGAGGGTGCCATTGTGAGCCAGAGCAATGAGGGTCTCATCGATGGACGACATGTGTGGCTGGGCCGACTCCCAGCCCTTGGCACCCGCGGTGCCGTAGCGGCAGTGGCCGATAGCCACTTTACCTGGCATTGCGTTGAGATCGTCGTTGTTAAAAACTTCAGTTACGAGGCCCGTGTCTTTTCTGATAAGCACGGTCTGACCGTCGCCGACGGCTATACCTGCGGAATCTTGCCCGCGGTGCTGCAGCGCGTGCAGCGCAAAATAAGTGAGTCGAGCAACGTCACGGTCAGGCGCCCATACTCCAAAGACGCCACATTCCTCGTGAAGTTCCATTGGATCCCCTCCGGATGCCTCGCTTGAGTCACCCTTGATCAAACGTCTCTCACGTTTGGCAACAGTACATACAGTGTACCTGGAAAATTGCAAGAAAAAGCGCTCCGAACAAATATGTTCGGAGCGTGTAACAATTTTTTAAGAAAGTAGCATTTTGTTGAGCTTAACGAACCACTCTTGCAGGAGTTTCTGTCGGCCTTCTTGCAGCTACTGAGCCTTTGGCTGAGCCTCAGTCTTTGGAACGCAAATGAGCATGGTCCTGCCATATTGGTCAGTGTAATTGCAGGTAAAGAGTGTAAGAACATGATCTGCGCGAGAAATAACATCTGCTGCATCGGAACGAGAACTTACTGCCCTAGAAAGCCTATCTTTCAGGTAAGACCTGAACTCATCAACAGAATTGAAGTTAAACTGCCTGACTTCCTCGTCATCCTCGTCGGTGTGATAGGTAAACACAGGCTCCAGCTCATATGTCTGAGTAGGTGTGACGTACCAGATGGTCTCGACCTTATCAAAGGTAGACTGGTCATTCATTGCTCCGATGTACTGGAACATTGAGCCGTTTCTCATATGGTGACCATAGAGAATAGTCTGCTGGTCAGTGAGGCCGTTTGGATTGTTCTGGTAGTCCATGAAAATCTGACCGCCGATTGACCACTCGCCTTTTGCGTTTGTGTGCAGGTAGTGGTCGTTATCTGTGGTTTGATACACAGGGTAGTTGACCTGCGTATCTGGAATCTGGATCCAGCCGACTACCTGGTTGTTTACTGCCTGAAGGCCAGCCCAATCAATGACTGGAGCTTCATCTTTTTTCTCGGAAACTGTTGCGTATGTTGCAAGCTCTTCGTTGATGACATCTTGCTCGTGATACTCAAGCTGCGTCTTGCCAAACATAACGCCAGCAACAACCAAGAGGCCAATACCAACTACCAGCAAGATTGTGGAAAGAATGTAGGCAAAACCCTTCTTCTTAGCGGGTTTCTCGCTAGACTTTTTAGGAGAGGTTTTCTTGTTGCCATCTTTTTTTGAAGAAGCGGAGCTTTTCATAGAAGCCATCCCGACGGAGGTTTTTGAGGTGTGAGTATTTCCAGCCGGCTGATCAGCAGCGGCGAATGAAGCAAAATGCTTGCCGTTTTTTGATTCCATGCACTTCCCTTCTGAAGGTACTTGTTTGCCATACCTTAGTCATACTCTTGTGATACCCCTTAAAAGTTTAGCTATGCACGAAACAAAAATCTCTGTGCATCTTATGAAGTCATCGCATAATCATATTTTGCAGGTACACAAAACCCGCGCCTTAGCATTCTAAAGCGCGGGTCTTGTGTGTGATTGCGTGCGGTTGCGGGTGCTTGCGTGCGAGCACGCGCTGATACGGGTGCAGTTCTGTTTGCGAGCTGTGTGTCAGCTTATGCGTCAGCCATCTCGGCTTTAAGCTGGACGATCTTCTCGCGATACTCTGGAAGGGATGCGCCAAGAATCTGAGTAGCGTAGATAGCTGCGTTTTTAGCGCCGTTGATGGCAACGCAGGCAACAGGCACGCCAGATGGCATCTGAACCATAGAGAGCAGGGAGTCCATACCGCCGAGGTCAGAGGTCTTCATTGGAACGCCAACGACAGGCAGCGGAGTGAATGCAGCAACAACTCCGCCCAGGTGAGCGGCCTTTCCTGCAGCTGCAATGATTACCTTGAGGCCACGATCAGCGGCGGTCTCGGCCCACTGGTGAACCTTATCTGGAGTACGGTGTGCAGACGCAATGACCAACTCGTATGAAACGCCAAGGCGCTCGAGCTCGGCGGTACATCCCTCCATAGTTGCAAGGTCGCTCTTAGATCCCATGATGATACCGACAACAGGCTGATCTGCCATCTCTGCTCCTTTGTTACGTCTCTTAAAATAGGTGGATACGTCAAATATCCACCTTCCAGTATAGAGTATGATTTTCTTGAACGTTGGTCCATCAGTCCACGTGAAAGGAAACTGTAATGAATGAAACCAACTCTGTTCTGTACCAGCGAGAAGGCTCGTACATCCCTCGCATCGCCGCAGTGCACGATCTCTGCGGATACGGAAAATGCTCGCTAGGCGTAGCTATTCCGGTTTTGTCGGCAGCGGGATGTGACGTTTGCTCCGTACCTACGTCGCTTTTCTCGGCACACACCAAGTTCCCTACGTTCTACATGCATGACACCACCAATATGCTCGAGGACTACCTTGACGCATGGCAGGAAGAGGGCATTGACCTGGACGCCATTTATTCTGGCTTCCTTGGCGCTGCTGAGCAGGTTGCAAGCATTCAGCGTTTGTACCAGGAGCATCCAAAGGCGCTTCGCGTTGTCGATCCAGTTATGGGCGACGGTGGCAAGATGTATCCAACCTATACGCAAGAGCTTTGCGATGCGATGAAATCTCTGGTAAACGGTGCAGATATTCTGACGCCAAACCTTACTGAAGCTTCGATTCTGACTGGCATTCCTTATGCTGGCCAGGATTTAACAGATGAGCAGGTAGATGAGCTACTTGATTCGCTGCTTGCAATGGGTGCAAAGTGCGTCGTTCTTAAGGGTATCGTTCGTGGCGACGGCCTCATCCGCAACTTTGTTGCTACTGAGTCCGAACGAGGCGAGATTGTTTCTGAGCTTCTGCCTTACATGCTGCACGGCACCGGCGATTTGTTTGCTTCTGCGCTTTTAGCTGCAGTTATGTGTGGTCAGGAAATCGCTGACGCCGTTGAATTTTCTGGTGAGTTTGTTTGCGAATCCATGGAAATTACTCGTGAGCAGCCAAACTTTGAGCTTCGTGGCGTTTCGTTTGAGACAAAGCTTGGCTTGATTGCCCAGCTTCTGCAGGAGTAAAGGCTCGTGCAAGCTGCGCCGCTTGCGCAAAATCTTACGCTTCAGCGAAATCAAACATGATTCTTTGCCATAGGTGCCCACTCACATAGAGTGGGCACCTATTTTTATGCCAGTAGCTATGCAAAAATCCGTCGCTATACATGAAAATGTATTTTACAGGCACTTTATTCGTTTCATTTTTTATCAAACAAACATTGAGCTCCAAAATAGGGCGAAAAAGGTAAAAAACCCGTTTAGTTGGGGATCGAGGGAATTACTTAAAGATTTGATATTACTAAAAGGCCAGTTGGCACTAATCGGACGGCACATTGCTAGCTCTAAATGGCTCAAAATCGTCATGCATAAAGACTAAAACCCCCAACTAAACGGGTTTTTTACCTTTTTGGGACCAAAATGACCTTGAAAACACCGATTCTGCGATTTTTAGTCAAATTAACGTGCAAAATCATTCGCCGTGACACCATTTTGAGGCGCGCCAACCTTCTGGTAAGTCACTTCCAGTAGCGTAAGTAAAAGAGCCGCTGGTGTCAGCGGCTCTTTTGCACGTTTTACTTTGTTGTTCGCGGTGCGTAGGTTACTTGGTGCTTGAAGAACTGTCTGATGTACCTGTGGTGTTAGTGGTACCTGTGGTACCAGTGGTTCCCGTAGTGCCAGTTGTGGTGTTCTTCTTTGTTGAAGAGTCACCACCAACGATGCCGCCAAGCACGCGAACTGGCGTAAATGAGGTTGCAATCTGGTCGCGCAATTCTTTCTGAATGGTGTCGTTTGCACCAGTGATGACCATGGTGATGTTTACGCCATCAGAAGACTGCGTCTTTGAAAACGTAAAGGTAAAGATAGGTGTTGCGTCTCCACCAGGCTTAAGGAATCCAAAGAGCTGAGATTTCTGCAGCTCACCTTGATCGTTTTTATGAACGCTAACGTGATAGACAACGGTATTAATTTGTGGGTTGAGCAGCGCGTTAATAGCAAACGCCTGAGCCTGAACACTAGATCCCGCATAGCACTCAAGCACGTCTTTTGAGGTGGTGTCGGTAACCGTTACCTCAACGCGACCAGTGTTCTCGTCAGCTTCCTGGACCGAGAAATCCTCAGGGAACTGTGTAAATCCATTACCCCACTCGACACCGCCACGCAATGCAGATGCAACAGATCGCACCGTAACTGATTCGGTTAGATTTGCTGTGTTGGCTCGACGAATAACACCGCAAGAAACCTGCATGAGAACAACAATTACCAGGAAAATCAGGACAAAAAGGACTGCCGTCTTTGTAATGACCTTCTCGATATTTGAGCCTGAAGGATCAGATCCCGAAAGCGGGTCAACGTCTACCGCTGCAGCTCCACCCTGCCTGCGAGCACGCTCTAGAGCTGCGCGTTCCTCGTTAGGATGACCTGTCTCGTCTACCTTGGTAAACAACTCTTCAGCTGCGTCAGCGTCAAGCGCGCCCTTCTGGCGACGCGCGAAGCGTGAACGTTCTGCATCATCTTTAGCCATGTAGCTCTCTCATTCAAGCTGCATAAACACGCTTTCAAAGCGTGCAATGCGTTGACTTTTGATCTTTGGTTACGAGCCGTCGGTTTGCAAACTGTAAACCTGCGGTTAAGCGCATCGCGAGAAGAACGATTGCTGTCGCAAACCGCGTTTCGCAAAGCACCTAATGCTCTATTTTACCGCCTTGCGAGATTTGGCGCACCACCAAACTGCATTTGATAGTAATGCGCGTAGATTCCACCCTTTTCTAGCAGCTCATTATGGGTTCCGCGCTCAACTGCACGACCGTGATCGATGGTAATAATTTCGTCAGCGCCCATAATTGTCGAAAGTCGGTGAGCAATGACCAGCGTGGTTCTATTTTTTGCCAGCTCAGAAAGGGATTCCTGAACCGCACGCTCGGACTCGTTATCCAAGGCAGAAGTAGCCTCATCCAGGATGAGCAGTGGTGGGTTCTTGAGGAACACGCGCGCAATGGAAATGCGCTGCTTTTGTCCACCAGAAAGCCTTGTTCCACGCTGTCCTACCTGCGTGTCATATCCGTCAGGCAACGACTCAATGAACTCGGCGATGTTCGCGCGCTTTGCAGCAAGTGCAATGTCTTCTGCAGAAGCCTCAGGGCAACCATATGCAATGTTCTCCGCAATGGTGCCGTCAAAGAGGTACACGTCCTGTTGGACCATACCAATTGCCGAGCGCAAACTATGCTGCGTAACGGAGCGAATGTCCTGGCCGTCAATGGTGATGCTTCCGCTTGTAACATCATAGAAGCGTGGCAATAAAGCGCAGGTAGTGGACTTGCCTCCACCTGAAGGTCCAACCAGCGCAACAGTTTTTCCGCTCTCAATATGAAGGTTCAAGCCGTTAATAACGTCTTCGGCATCGTTGTAAGAAAAATGAACGTCCTGGTAGATGATATCGCCAGCAGTAATCTGAATGTCATGAGCATCAGGCGCATCTTGAATATCCGGCTGAGTTTCAAGAATTTCCGAGAAACGCTTAAAGCCCGCAAGGCCCTTCTGGAACGTCTCGGTAAAGTTCAGAATGTTCATGATTGGCGTGGTGAACAGCGAGATGTAGAGCGCATAAGTTGCCAGGTCAATGGCTTGCATCTGACCCTGAGCAATCATCCAACCACCCAAAACCAACACAACAGTGTTCAAAACGCCCATCATGCCAGAAATAGCAGCCTGATATCTGCCCATAGCCTGGTACATGTTGGCTTTGGAGTCTAAGTATGCGGAGTTGCTTGCCCTAAATTTCTCGCGCTCATGATCTTCTGCCGCAAAACCCTTAACCACACGAATACCAGAAAGCGAGTCTTCTAGCTGGGTATTTACGTCAGAAATGCGCATGCGGTTCTCTTTAAAAATACCGCGCATGTGCATGTTGGCAAAGAAATTGAACACCACTAACGCAGCGGCAATTCCAGCAAGCACCAGCGTAAGAGGCACATTAATAAAAGCCAGAATAACAAAAGAACCAGCAATCTCAAGCAGGCCAATAATCAGATACTCGGGACCGTGGTGCGCCGTCTCAGAAATGTCGAACAAGTCAGATACCAGGCGACTCATCAAATCGCCCGTCTTGTGGCGATCATAATACGAGAAACTCATGCGCTCGTACGCGTCAAACAAGTCTTCTCGCATCTTGCTTTCCATGCGGGCACCCATGATGTGTCCCCAGCTAATAACAAAGTAGCGGCACAAAAAGTGAACAAAATACATGACCACAAGGCCAACGGCAATAAATACCAAACTACCGAGAATGGCATCTTTACCCTGTGTAAACAGTCCCTTTGTAAGCGATCGCAGGATTTGAGGGAACGCCAGCTCGATACAAGCCAAAATGATGGCGCAGATAGTGTCCAGAATGAACAGATGTTTTTGCGGAGCGTAATAAGAAAGAAAACTGGCAAACAGCGATTTGCGATGTTTGCCAGGGACGTTGTTACCAGGTACAGGGCGAGAAGAACGATCAAGCATGCGTAATTACTCCATAGGCAATCGATGTGAAATTGAATCGCAGATAAGAGCTCCAATAATGGTCTTTGCATCCTCGATTTTGCCGTCGAGAACAGCATCTACCAGCTCAGATAGGGGGACAAGATCAACGTTAATGAATTCGTCGGCATCTGGGTCTGATCCCTCAAAGGTCAGCTCAGTTGCCATGTAAAGGTGAATGAGCTCGTCGGTAAAGCCATCCGAAGTGGCGGTGGTGGTGAGAAAAGCCATCTTCCCCGCCTTCATTCCTGTCTCTTCCAGCAGTTCACGATGGGCACAATCCAGAGGGTCCTCACCTGGGTCAAGCTTTCCTGCAGGTAGCTCAACTGTTACACGACCAAGTGCAGTTCGATACTGACGTACCAGGCAAATTCTGCCCTCATCAGTCAGTGCAACTATAGCCACAGCTCCTGGATGACGTACAACATCGCGAAGAGCAGTACGTCCATCAGGAAGAGAAACACGAAGACGATTCACGTCAAAAATGCGACCAACCCAAACGGTATCTTCGGAGAGAGTCTTTTCTTCCAGAGAGGCATCGCGTGCATCTTCTGTACCTGCGGTGAAGCTGCGTTTTTGTGGCTCACCTGAATGATGATAGGCAGCGTCACCTACAGCAACACGCTCTCCATCATAGGTAAGCGAATCAACCGCTGAGTGCAAATCATTACGAGCAGAGTCAAATACCTCTGGAGTTACCTGCATGTCAGCGTCGAGAATCTCTGGCTCAGTGGACTGCATGTCATCAAACACGTCGTTGAACTGAGCGCTGCTCTGATTGCTGTTCCAAGCACCTTCCTGCGCGTTGGTTTTCTCGTCATTTTGATTTGCCATAGCCACTAACCTCAATTATTTTTCCGGACGACCTTGAAGAGCCTTGAGTCCAATATCGTGCCTGAACTGCTTACCTTCAAAGTTGATCAGATCACAGGCCTCGTATGCACGAGCGCGCGCCTCCTCAAAAGTTGGAGCAAGCGCAGTAACGTTGAGCACGCGACCGCCAGCAGTAACAATCTTTCCGTCTTCAGTCTGAGCGGTTCCTGCGTGATAGACAGAGACGCCTTCGAGCTGCTGAGCAGCCTCGATGCCGGTAATCTCCTTGCCCTTCTCGTAAGAGCCAGGATATCCAGCGCTTGCCAGAACAACAGAAACAGCCACCGTATCGGACCAGGAAACCTGCTGATGACGGAGGGTACCGTTGTCACAAGCCATCAAAATTGAAACTAAGTCTCCCTCAAGGCGAGGCAGCACAACCTGAGTCTCTGGATCGCCAAAGCGAGCGTTGAACTCAAGAACCTTAGGACCATTTTTGGTCAGCATAAATCCGCCGTAAAGGCAGCCAGAATAGTTAATGCCCTCTTTTTTGAGCTGGTCAACCACGCGCTGCTCAATAGCAATCATCTGAGAAAGCTCTTCGTCGGTCACAAAAGGAACAGGAGAATAGACACCCATGCCACCAGTGTTGGGACCCTTATCGTCGTCGTAAGCGCGCTTGTGATCCTGAGCTGTTGCCAGCGGAACAACGTACGTTCCATCAGTCAACGCAAGCAGCGAGCACTCTGATCCCTCGAGGAACTCCTCGACAACAACGGTTGCGCCTGCATCACCAAAATGGCCGGAGAAGCACTCGCGAACACCCTCAAGGGCCTGCTCAAGCTCAGTTGCAACGATAACGCCCTTACCTGCGGCAAGACCATCTGCTTTAACAACTACAGGAGCGCCAATCTGGTTAACATACGCCTCACAAGACGCTTGATCGGTAAAAGACTTCCATGCAGCAGTTGGAACGTTTGCTCGCTCCATAACGCCCTTGGCAAACGCCTTTGAACCCTCCATCTGAGCTGCATTCTGGTTAGGACCAAAGCATGCAATACCAGCCTGACGAACAGCGTCTGCAACACCCACAACAAGAGGTGCCTCAGGACCAATGACTACCAGGCCAATGCCCTTTTCCTTGGCAAACGCAACAACCTCATCAGGATTGTTTTGATCAATGGGAGCAACCTCTGCCTGAGCAGCCATGCCACCATTACCTGGAGCAACGTAAATTTTTCCTGCGCGCGGAGACTCCTGCAGCTTTGTCAGGAGCGCGTGCTCGCGACCACCTGCGCCAAGCAACAAAATATCAACGGTGTCATTCATAAGTACTCCAGCCTTCTGATACAACGCCTTTGGGATACAAGCAACGCCAACAGAACTTTCTCCCAGGCTCTTTTTAAACTCGGGAGAAGCAAGTCTTTCTGCAATACATTCTGCATCATATTCATTAGTTTTAAGTGGCTTTTTGAGATGCTTTTGTATGCGCTTCTCGCCACTTGAAATTACTACATATTTGAGTTCGCCGCGCTTTACAAAACACGCACTCATAAGGCGAGAAATTCTACCAGCTAGATCCATAAAATCTGAGGAGCGTGCAACCTCTGTGCATTTTCCGCCAACCAAACGATACAAATACATGTCATTTGAAATGCGCCTATGCAAACGCTCAAGTCGAAGTCTTAGCGAAAGCCCGGGGTGCTTGTCCTTGCTTTTATGCAGAGCAACCTTATTCATTGCGATATACATTGTCGCAACTACCTCGGCAAGTTCGTGTGCGTATGCACAGGTTGCCTCAAAAGAAGTCCCGGATGCTCTTGCCACGCTTAAGCGCTCAAGCATGATTCCCATGGCGGTAGGCATATTTCCGCTATCAACCAGGCAAATTGAGCTCGAGATATCAGGATTGTTCTGAAGAGCCTTTTTTGCTGTAAGGAGCGAACCAGAAAAATCTGCCCACACGTGAAGCGAGAGGATCTTTTGTGCTCCGGACTCAAATATACCCCGATAGAACTCGCCCACCTGGTCAGCATCTGAGCTCAGAGCTCCAGGTATTACAGAAACCCCCAGGGCTTCAAGCTGGGAAGCTTCAAGCCCACAAGGGTTATCGCAAACTATTGCAAAAGTTGAGCAGTCCGAAGACGCCACGGGTTACCTCCAGTAGCGGTCGATTGTCTGCTCGCGATCTGGACCAACGGTGATGATAGAAACGCGTACACCAGCAAGCTGCTCCAGGAAGTCAATGTAGTCCTTAGCCTCACGAGGCAGCTGATAGAAGTTGCGAACGTTAGAAATATCGCACTTCCAGCCAGGAAGAGTCTCGTACACAGGCTTTGCGTGATAGAAGACACTCTGGTGCTCTGGAACGGTCTTGTAAATCTTGCCGTCGCACTCATAAGCAACACAGACCTTGATCTCGTCCAGGCAGCCAAGGACGTCAAGCTTTGTAATTGCAAGGTCAGTGAGTCCATTGATACGAGCTGCGTAGTTGACAACTACAGCGTCATACCAACCGCAGCGACGCTTACGACCGGTAGTTACACCGTACTCATGGCCAACTTCGCCGAGAAGATCGCCTGTCTCGTCAAAGAGCTCTGTTGGGAATGGACCAGAACCAACGCGTGTGAGGTAAGCCTTTGCAATGCCCAAGACACGGTCAATGTTGGTTGGACCAACGCCGGAACCAGTAACCGCGCCACCAGCGGTGCAGTTAGAAGAGGTGACAAATGGATAGGTACCGTGGTCAATATCAAGCATAGTTGCCTGAGCACCCTCAAAGAGAATGTTCTTGCCAGCCTCAAGCTCTTCGTTGAGGAAGAGAGAAGACTCAACAATGTAAGGACGAATGCGATCTGCATAAGGCAGGTAGGTCTCGCAAATCTGGTCAACGGTATAGGTTGAAAGACCATACACAAGACTCAAGATTGGATTGGTGTATTCAAGTGCAGCCTCAAGCTTCTTGCGGAAGATTTTCTCGTCAAGCATATCCTGAATACGAAGACCAGTACGGTTCATCTTGTCCATGTAAGTTGGGCCGACACCGCGCTTGGTGGTACCAATAAGATTCTTGCCCAGCTTTTTCTCGTGTACGCCATCAAGATCTTTGTGATAAGGCATAACAATGTGGGCGTTGCCAGAAATCTTAAGAAGATCGCAGGAGATACCCTTGCTCTCCAGCATGTCAATCTCACCGAGAAGAACCTCTGGATCAACAATGCAGCCATTGCCAATAACTGGATAGGTATTCTCATACATAACGCCAGATGGAACCTGGTGAAGTGCAAGCTTTGTGTCTCCAGCAATTACCGTGTGGCCTGCATTTGCACCACCTGCGTAACGGCAAACAACGTCAAAATCTCCGGAAATGAGGTCGGTAACTTTACCCTTACCCTCGTCTCCCCACTGAGCACCAACAAGTACGGAAGCTGGCATAAGTTCTCCCCTATCGCAGCTATCTACAAACACGACCATTACATGACGGTTGCAACCTCTTTAGGGGTTGCTTCATAAGTATATCTAATACCGCTGGCAAAAGCACAGAAGCGCGAAGGTTTTGTCACACATAAGAAACGATTAGTGTGCAGAGTTTGTCATTGCGGCGTACTGAGCGGCTTCACTTTCTGAGTAGTTATTTCCCTGGTAGATCTCAACAAACTTGGTAGACGTTGGCATAAACATGACGGGAACATCCCTCAGAGCACCTGCACGATTCTTTGCAACAATGATGTTAGTAACGTCTTTATCAGGACGGTCATCGCGTGCGGCTTCTTCATCGCTCAGCGAGCGGTCAAGCAGCAAAACAATATCTGCATCCTGCTCGATAGCGCCGGACTCACGCAGGTCAGAGAGCTGTGGACGCTTACCGTTTCTGTTCTCAAGCGTACGATTGAGCTGAGAAAGCGCAATAACAGGTGCTTTGAGATCTTTAGCCATAATTTTAATGCCACGAGACATCTCAGAAACCTCAGTTGCACGACTGTCTGCACGGCCCTTCTCGGCTGGCGGAGAAAGCAGCTGAAGGTAGTCGATGATGATGACGCCCTTCTCGGCCTTATTAAGCATTCTGCGGGCTTTTGCGCGGATTTCTGTGACTGTTGTGCCTGGAGTATCGTCAACGATGATTTTAAGGCGAGAAATGCGCTCTGCTGCCTCCAGAAGGGTAGGCCACTGCTCATTTCTGATGTTGGAAGAACGGATGGTCTGCAAATCAACCTTTGACTCAGAAGCCAGAAGTCTTTGAGCAATCTCAATCTTACTCATCTCAAGCGAGAAGAGCGCAACAGTTGCACCGGATACTGCGGCGTTATAGGCCATGCTGAGTGCAAAAGAAGTCTTACCAACACCAGGACGAGCACCAATAACAACCATCTGACCCGGACGAAGACCCTGGAAAAGGTTATCAAGGGTTGCAAATCCAGTTTGGACGCCCAGCTCTGCCGCATCTTTACCAGCGTTTTGCTGAAGCTCCTCAAAGAGATCAGTCATGATGTCTTCAATGCCCTGTTCAGACTGCTGAACATCTCTGTTGGTTACATCAAAAATGAGCTTCTCTGCCTGGTCAACAACTTGCTTTGTGTCTTCTGGAGCATTGTAAGCAAGCGCAGAAATTTTTGCAGAAGCACTGATCATCTTTCTGAGCGTAGTATCACGATGCAGCATGTTGGCATGGTTTTCCCAACCAACCATAGCAAGTGGATTGTTTCCAAGCTCTGCTAAACGGACAGCTCCGCCGGCACGTTCAAACTTGCCGTTGCTCTTAAGGTGGTCAGCAAGCGAAATGACGTCTACCGGCTTATTGTTGTCAAACAGTGACTTAATTGCCTCAAAAATAAGCTGATTAGAAGGAATATAAAAATCCTCGGAAGAAAGCCTAATGAGGCATTCTCCTCTGATCTCTTCCGAGAGAATCATTGCGGAAAGAATGGAAAACTCGGCATCAGAATCTTGTGGCATAGAGGCGTTCTCTAGGGCCGTCAATTGCGTAGGATTCATCTCAAACGAGTCTTGTGCCATCGTCTTTTCCAATCATGTTTTTTGGGAATGAATCTGAATAGTAGTGTACTTTTCAAAAAAATAAAGAGTCATTTTGGCTTGCAAAATTCGAAAAGTTAAGTCTTCAACACGATTTTCCAAAACTTGCATACCCTGAGCGGGATTTCCTTAAGTTTTCAACGTTTTCAACATTTTTTGGACTTTTTTGACACGTAGTATTTTCTACACAATTGCTTATCTGCGGTTATACAAATCAAATTACAATTCCGCAGGTTAAGTGAATATATTTTACATAACATTTTGAATAACCGCAGGTAGAGTATAAGAAATTATACCGTTCCATCTTCACATAAAAAGACCACCCCTTTGTTATGTTTCACAAAGGGGTGGTTCGAACAAACATTCCATTCTTTTCAGATGGCTGCGCTTTTTATAAAAGCTTACAAATCTGTAGAAAACTGCAGAAATTGTATAAACCACCAAAAAATGCAGGAGAACTATGTTTTATGCATGCATAAAACTACTCTGCGGACTCAACCTCAACCTCGACGTTTGCCTCAGCGACAATCTCCTCGGTCTCCTCCTCTGCAGGAGCAGCATCGTCCTCGCCAACAAGAACAACGACGGTAGCGGTAATGTCACGATAAAGCTCAATGGTGACATTGTGGCGACCAGCGGTCTTGATAGCAGCGCTACGAGCAATGCGCTTACGATCAACGGTGACGTTGAGCTGTGTCTCGATTGCGTCAGCAATCTGAGCGGTGGTGACGGAGCCAAAGAGCTGGCCCTCCTCGCCAATGCGAGCGTCAACAGTTACGAGCTTGCCATCAAGAGCTGCCTTGGTAGCATTTGCGTCAGCAATACGCTGCTCTTCGCGCTTAGCGATATTGTGACGACGCTCCTCAAGCTGCTTGATGTTACCCGGTGTAGCAGGCTGGGCAATCTTGTTGGGGAACAGGAAGTTCTCCGCATAACCCTGTGCGACCTCTACGATGTCGCCTTCGCCGCCCTTACCGCGAAGCTCGCCCAAGAGAATAACTTTCATGGGAAACTCCTTTGATGAGTCGATGGTATCGACTAGTTGTTGTTTATCGTAGGCTCTGAATCCTGGCTTCCTGAGCGATTAAGCTTTCGGAAGTTTGCCCAGGCGTCAATAAGTCCTACGAGAGCCATAACGCCTAACTGAACTTCTAGCATGCCTGCCAATACAAACAGTGACAGAGAAAGTGCTGGCGAGAAGTGCTTTTCGCGCACAAACCATGTGAGCACTGCAAGACCCTGAAGAGCAAAAACAACTCTAAGAGCCATGAATACATTCAGCGTAATAAGCTGAAGTATGTCTTGTGCAGGCAAAATGGTGCTTGAAAGTGCATACACAAACAAGTTGGCCACAGTAAGAACACACATCCAAAATGGAACGTCCATCAGCTGGAATTGTGATAGTTTCTGTGGGTCTCTTGTCAGTGCTTTATACACTGTTCGAGCTCCAAAACGCGCAATTACAAAATATAAAAGCGCCATGCCGGTATAGCTGGTTGGCCAAAAGAGCATAAAGAGTGCCTTTGCTGTTGAAAGACCCTCTTGGATCTCTGGAGAAGCACCTGAAACCTGCGAGGCGTATTGATTAAATACGCTCTGAGCAAGCTCGGGAAGAGTTGTTCCTGCCATTGCGGCAAAGAACGCGTCATATCCCAGAAGTGCCAAAGCCGTTGCTCCCACAAGAAGAGACCCAACACCAACGGTGAGCTTCTCTGTTGCAAAAGCGTAGCCAACTCCAAGAGCAAGTGCACAAGCGGTAACTGAAGTTGCCGTCTCCGTTGGTCCCGAGAGCAAATAAGCTGCTACACCCGTAACAAGTACTGAAGTAATAGCAGGACCAAACCATCCGTGTCCTTTTTTGCAATAGACAGCAATTACCATGCCATACGCAACCAAAGCTGCTCCAATAAAAGAAAGGAGCCCAGTAACTACTCCACCAACAACGCAAAGAACAAAGCCTTGCTTATAGGTTGGAGCTTCAAACGGACGCGGTCTGCCTCCATTTTGGTTGCTTGGACCGGCAAAATTCTGTGGGCTACTCTCTGGGCGAGAATACCCTTCAGGTGCCTGAGGAATATTTGAATCCGGTCTATCCATTGCTAACCAACTCTACCTGAAGAACAGATAGGTTATCCGCGACTACGGCCACCGCGGCTGGAAACCACAGGGACAGTGTAGGGCAGAAGTGCCATCTCGCGTGCGCGCTTGATAGCAAGTGCAATGTCGTGCTGGTGCTGCGTGCAGGTGCCAGTGACGCGACGAGGCTTAATCTTGCCACGGTCGGTCATGTACTTACGAAGAAGCTGAGTGTCTTTGTAATCGATGAACTCAGTCTCCTCCTTGCAGAACTGGCAATACTTGCGACGCGGCTGGCGCTGGAAATCTTGTTTCTGCTGAGCCATGTCTTTTACCTTTCAGATGACAGTAACGTCTGTGTTGCTGTCTGACGTTTAAAACGGAATATCAGCATCGTAGAACTCCTCGTCTGGCGGAGCCGGAACGGGAGCGGGTGCCTGTGGAGTTGGAGCTGCATAAGATGGTGCGACCTGTGACATAGGTGCTCCACCCTGCTGATTCCTAGAAAGGAACTCGACCTCATCGACAACAACCTCAAGCTTGCTGCGACGCTGCCCTTCCTTCGTCTCCCAGGAGCTGAAACGAAGCTTGCCTTCAATAGCAACCTTCGAACCCTTGGAGAGGAAGCGGGAAAGTGCTTCAGCACGCTGTCCAAATACTACGCAGTCTACGAAGTTAGGAACATCTTCCCACTCACCAGTCTGCTGGTTCCTGCGACGATCGTTAACCGCAACGCCGAAGGATAGAATCTGGGTACCGCCTGCTGTGGAGCGAAGCTCCGGGTCACGGGTCAGGTTGCCCGAAATGTTAACCCTGTTAATACTCATAAATCTCACTACCTCTCATCGTGGAATAATTCCACTTTTCCATTACAAGGACTTAGTCCTTATCGACTCGACGCACGATCATGTGACGCTTAACAGCATCATTGATTCGCAGGACTCGATCGAGCTCTGCAATCTGCGTTGGATCTGCATGGAAATTGATGAGGGTATAGTCACCCTCGGTAAGATCGTCGATCTCAAAAGCAAGCTTACGCTTACCCCAGTCCTCGACGCTGTCGACTACTCCGCCGTCAGTGGTGATAGCAACGTCAATACGCTTCATTACACCAGCGCGGACTTCCTCGGTGGAAGCTGGGTCAACAAAAAACAGCAGTTCATAGGCCTTCATATTGTCACCTCCTCTGGGCTAATGGCTTCGGGAAGTGAAGGTGCACCCGAAGCAGGAAAGTTCGACCAAGCATCATACCACATAAATGCTTAAATACGAAACTAGCCCACAAACTTTCTCACATGCAGTCCACATATATAGCTTAAATTGGCAATTTGTTGCCAAATTGTCTTTAATCTTGCAGAAATTTGACGCAAATCTTTCTAGCGCATGGTCGTACGCGCAATTTAAAAAATGCAGGATTGAAAAAGAAAAACGGCCATCACACAATCTGCATGATGGCCGTTTCGTTTATATGTGCCCTACATTACTGAGCTGCAGGTCCCTCAGGATTCTGAGCTGGTGCATCTGCTGGAGCAGCTGGTGCCTCAGGAGCCTCTGGAGCTGTTGGGATAATTGGCTCAACAACAACAGTTGAAGCTGGTGCAGGCTCTGGAGCTGCAGGAGCAACAGGTGCCTCAGGGACTACAGGAGCAACTGGTGCTGCAGGTGCAATGGGTGCAACTGGCGCAGCAGGTGCTGCAGGTGCTGCAGGTGCAACTGGTGCAGCTGGAGCTGCAGGAGCAACAGGTGCCTCAGGGGCTACAGGAGCAACTGGTGCCGCAGGCGCCGCAGGAGCAACAGGCGCTGCAGGAGCAGCAGGAGCCACTGGTGCAGCAGGTGCTACTGGAGCCGCAACAGGCTCAGCTGGAGCTGCAACAGGGGTTGCAGGTACAACTGGAGCTGGAGCAGCAACTGGGGCAGCAGGCGCTGCAGGAGCTGCTGGAGCTGGGGTTGCTACTGGTGTTGGTGCTGGTGCTGCGACAGGAACAGCAACGGGTGCTACTGCAGGAGCAGCGGTTGCTGCTGGTGCGGTTGGAGCAACAGGTGCTGGAGCAGCGTATGTAGCAGCTGCGCCATCACGTGGATCGTTAATGAATGGTGGCAGTGGATCGTTGCTCTGTCCCCATGCAGGAACATTGAACTGACGCATCCAAAGAGCGATTGCGTTCTGCATAAGAAGCATAACGATAAGACCAACAACGTGACCAATATAGCCAATAACCAGGAAAATTGGTCCCATCTGAATGAAGCCGCGTGCAAGCAGAGCAAGCATGATAAGACCAACCTGGTCCTGGCTGGTAACGTTCTGAGTTCTTGCAATGGTAAAAGCTTGAGTACCAATGTTAACAATCATGCTAATTGCAGCGCTGCCGCCAATGATACCCATAATAATAGAGGTAATAATGCCAAGCACAATGCCCATACCAAAGATGCGGAACAGACCGCCCATGTCATGCTTAATCATCTCAAAGATGTTCTTAAAAGAAAAACCAGCAGAGATGCGACCATAAACTGATGCGCGAACCTGAACAACATTGATGAACAGTGGGTACACAAATGCTGCAACAATAAAGACTGGGATAAGAATCAGATTGATGACTGGAATAAAGGAAAGAATTCCAGTAGCAATGCTGTATGCCAGACCAAAGGCAATTGCAATGACAGCTGCCTTAAAACCAGTAACAATGTAAGTACCAAACTTGAGGTCCTTCTGCTTTGGACCAGCATTGATGCCCCATGCAGTTACGCGCGCAGTCTCAAGTGCATAACCAACAAGTGCAAGAATTCCGACAACTGGAATAAGACCAAACAGAGCCATAATAAGGACAGGCTTCCACCAGCCCTTTTCCAGAGTCAGAAGTGCCCAGGAGCGTGCAAAATAGCGATCACGCCTGAAACCATTCAACTCATCTGCTGAAACAGCCATTTAACTCTCCCCTCGTGTCAAAAAGATGACATCGAATTACTAAGCCTAAACATTCTATATAAAATCGAAAAATAAATATATCTTTATTGGTAGCAATTAATCAAATCAAAATGTTAAATGGCGGAGGAGGAGGGATTCGAACCCTCGTACCCCTAGAAGGGGTAAACGGTTTTCGAGACCGCCGCATTCAACCACTCTGCCACCCCTCCGAAGGGTGAAACGGCGCCCGTAGGCGCCGTGAAAATTCTGGCGGAGAGTCAGGGATTTGAACCCTGGAGACGCTTTAGACGCCTACACGATTTCCAATCGTGCTCCTTCGGCCACTCGGACAACTCTCCATATAAAACCGCACGGGACAGTATAGCGGATTTCTCACCAATATAGGACGAGAAGTTCTGTGTATTTTTAATACTTGTGTAGTATTGTCATACTCATAAAAAGTAAAACACCAGTAGGAGGTATGGATGCCACCGTTTTTCTCGCCTTATGGCACAGATGCAATTTCTGTGGGCATCCCCTACTGGCTGGACCTTCTAACAGTAATTATTGGCGCAATCTCGGGAATTTTAGTTGCACGAGATCGTCACTTAGACCTTGTGGGCTTTGTAGGTCTTAGTCTTTTAGGCGGCCTGGGCGGCGGACTTATCAGGGACGTCATGATGCAAGAGGGTGGCGTCTACATGCTTAACTCGCCCTACGCCATTCCGGCTGCCGTTTTTACCGCCGTTTTGCTGTTTATGTTTCCCGAGCCGCTTGGTAGATTTCCGCGCATGCTTGAGTGGACCGATATTATCTCTGTTGGCCTCTTTGCCGTTGTTGGTACCGATAAAGCCCTGGTATATCACCTGCTCCCCTTTTCGGTCATTCTGATGGGAAGCATCACAGGCGTGGGCGGCGGTATGCTTCGCGATGTCTTTCTTGGCGATATTCCTCGCATTTTCCAGCGAAGCAATCTCTATGCATTTTGCGCAGTTGCAGGCGCAACCTCCTATTGGGCTCTTGTTTCTTATGCGGGCGTCACCAAAATTTGGGCAGCCGTTGTCTGTGTTGTGGTTACCGTTAGCCTCAGGCGCTGGTCTCTCAAATACAACGTGCTTTCACCTGCAGATATTGACCTTACTCCACACGTAATGCGCAGCGTCAACAAGCTTCGTCACAAAGCTCAGAAGCCAGGTAAGCAGCCTGAGCAGAACACCCCGTCAAAGTAGATAAACCGCCGCAATCGGGCGGTTTTGGCGATTCGGTTGTTTTTGCTTACTCTTACACGCCCTTTACCAGCACTTTATTTAAAATCCGCCTAAAACAAAACTGGCGAGAAACCCTTGCAGCTGCAAGTTTTTCTCGCCAGATTGGTTGTCTGTAAACGACGCTGTTACTTCTTAACCATACCGTTACGGACTGCCCACTTACGGCGCTCAGTCTCGGAAAGAATACGCTTACGCATGCGGATGTTTTGTGGCGTGATCTCGACAAGCTCGTCGTCCATGATGTACTCCAGAGCCTCTTCCAGCGTAAACAGGCGTGGAGGAGTCAGCTGAACTGAAATATCTGCAGTTGAAGACCTCTGGTTGCCCAAAGACTTGGTGCGCGCAATGTTAACAACCATGTCGCCTGGCCTTGAACGCTCGCCAACCAGCATACCCTCGTAACACTCAACGCCTGGAGAAACAAAGAGCTGGCCGCGTTCCTGGAGCGTGCCAAGTGCATACGCAACAGCCTTCTCAGTGGACATGGAAATCATGGCGCCGTTCTGGCGGCTACCAATATCACCTGCAAAAGGACCGTACTCAAGGAAAGTGTGGTAGAAGACTGCGTCTCCGTGGGTGACGTTCATGACGCGCGTCTTAAGACCCATGATGCCGCGGGTTGGAATCTTGAACTCAAGGTGCGTCTGAGTCTCACCAGTGTCCATGATGGACATGGTGCCGCCAACGTTACCAAAGACCTCGATAACCTTACCGGCATACTCTGGGTTGCACTCAACAACGGCCTGCTCAATAGGCTCAAGCGTGTGTCCCTGGGCGTCCTTCTTGAACAGAACGCGAGGACGACCAACCTGGAATTCAAAGCCTTCACGGCGCATGCTCTCCATAAGAACAGAGAGGTGCAGAATACCACGACCAGAAACCTCAATGCCCGTCTTATCAGGAAGCTCCTCAATGCGCATGGTAACGTTATTCTCGCGCTCTGTCATCAGGCGCTCTTTGAGCTGACGTCCACCAACAATGTCTCCCTCACGGCCAACAAGTGGCGAGGTAGAAGGCTCAAAAATAATGGAAAGAGTTGGTGGATCAATCTCAATTGGATCCAGCTCAACAGGATTCTCTGGATCAGTGTAGACATCACCAATATCAGTGTTATCAACGCCAACGATTGCCGCAATATCACCTGCGTCAACCTCATCGCACTCCTTACGACCCAGGTAGTCAAAGGTGAACAGCTGCTTGACCTGGCTCATGGCGCGGGAGCCATCATTTTTGACAACAAGAATCTTGTCACCGGTATGAACAGTTCCGGAATACACACGACCAATACCAATACGGCCCAGGTAATCAGAGTGATCAATGGTGACGCACTGCATAGCAAGAGGGCCATCGATATCAACATCTGGAGCTGGAAGACCGTCGATAATCATATCGAGAAGAGGGAACATGTTGTCATTGTCATCATTTGGATCAAGGCGAGCGTAGCCATTAACGCCAGAAGCAAAGACAACGTGCTCCATAGTGAACTCAAGCTGCTCATCGGTTGCGCCAAGGTCCATCATAAGATCAAGAGAATCGTTAACAACAGCCTCTGGACGAGCGCCGTCGCGGTCAATCTTGTTGACAACCATCATGATAGAAAGACCTGCATCAATGGCGTGACGCAGAACAAAGCGCGTCTGTGGCATAGGACCCTCAGCTGCATCGACCAGCAAAAGTGCGCCATCAGCCATCTTCAAAACACGTTCTACCTCGCCACCGAAGTCAGCGTGGCCAGGGGTATCAATAACGTTGATCTTGACGCCCTTGTACTCAATAGAGATATTCTTTGCCAGAATAGTAATTCCGCGCTCACGCTCCTGATCGTTGGAGTCCAGAATTCTCTCTTGAACCTGCTGGTTCTCGCGGAATGCATCGGTTGCCTTAAGCATCTGGTCAACCATGGTAGTTTTACCGTGGTCAACGTGGGCGATGATAGCAATATTTCTGATGTTGTCTTGACGCATAAGTCTCTATCTCTCGAAGGTATGTGTTTGGACTTGCTACTTCAGGTCCAATTCTTATCAGCTTTAGAACTTTAGTGCAATTACGCGCCTAGAGCGCCCAGAAATTTCAATGAACGCAGCTTTTTCATTACAGAAGCGGCTCAAGCTCTCCTGCCGGAGCTGGATCAGACCACACAAACTGGTCGCCTTGGCCTTTTCCGTGAACCAAAGAATATGCCGAGAAACTCTTATAGCCCTTCTCGCCAAACTCAAGAAGCACAGCATCTTCGTAACCGCCCTCTTTGAGCAGTTGAATGGCTCCTTCATATACAAGCGCATAGCGAACAGGCTCTTCGAGCCCTGCTTCTTTATCGCCCTTCTGTTTTGCTAGGTCAAGCACGCGCTTATGGGCGCCCTCAAGTAGCTCTTCTGGACCGTCGTCAGAAAACTCATAACTTGCAACGGTGCCTGACGCATCTT